>Ga0310697_10000151_pt1 | contig 99186 bp, 84 predicted proteins | sample 172DNAGHGlowgp2_FD_203883 | JGI IMG/M metagenome (GOLD analysis project Ga0310697, IMG submission 203883) | Sheep rumen microbial communities from Palmerston North, Manawatu-Wanganui, New Zealand - 1728 DNA GHGlow gp2 (v2) (version 2) | ecosystem: Host-associated > Mammals > Digestive system >...
ATGATCTGCATCGAGAACTTGGGAGGATAGATATAGGTGTTGCGCACCATGAACTCCTTCAAGATATCGTTCTGGATAGTACCCTGCATCTCCTCAAGTTTTGCACCCTGCTCCAGACCTGAAACGATGTAGAACGCCATGATGGGCAGCACAGCACCGTTCATGGTCATGGAGACAGACATCTTGTTCAAGGGGATACCGTCGAACAGCACCTTCATGTCCTCTACAGAGCAGATCGACACACCAGCCTTGCCGACGTCACCGACCACGCGGGGGTTGTCGGCGTTGTAGCCACGGTGGGTGGGAAGGTCAAACGCAACGGACAAACCCTTCTGGCCAGAGGCCAGGTTGCGGCGATAGAATGCGTTGGACTCGGCAGCAGTCGAGAAACCGGCGTACTGACGGACGGTCCACGGACGGAACGGATACATCAGTGAGTAAGGGCCACCCAGGAAGGGAGGAATACCGGCAACAAACTCCAGGTGCTCCAGACCTTCGATGTCCTCATGAGTATAAATGGGCTTAATGTCGATCAACTCGGCATTCTTCCACACCTCGCCCTTGGGAAGGGGGTTGTGCTTTACATTAAAAGCATCGTTTGCAATATCTATATTCTTAAAATTCGGTCTCATAGTCGTCTCGTCATTTTAACAGTTTAGCGTTGAAGGCTTTTAATGTTGCAAGCACGTTGGTGCGCACGTTGATGAAGTGCTCAATACCCAGGGCCTTAAATTCGTCGGTCTCGGGACCTGCGAGCACGAGCTCGGCACGGCCGTCGAGTTCCTTCACAGCCTCAGGAATGAGGGCGGCATATTCGTCGTCGCTGGAGCAGAGCACGACAACGTCGGCTTTCTTCTCCATAGCGGCATCCATACCCTCCTTGACGGTCTTGAAACCGTTGTTGTCGATGAGCTCATATCCAGCGCAAGCGAAGAAGTTGTCGCTGAACTGGGCACGGGCAAGGCGCATGGCCAGGTTGCCGATGGTGAGCATGAACACCTTGGGCGTGTGGGCAGCGTGCTCGGTAGCGAGGCGAACCTCCTCGAACTGCTCAGCCAGACGCTTTGTGTTGAGCGTTACAGCACCGTCAGCCTTCTCGTGGTTGCAGCCGCAGTGGCAGCAGCAAGCCTCACGGGCATCGGCCTTGTCGGCAGCCTTCTCGGTGAAGTTGGGGAACTGATTGGTACCCAGCAACTGCTCACGACGCTTGGCCACCTTGTCAAAGCGTTCCTTGGCGGTAGCATTGACGGCATTGATGACGTCGCCGCTTTCCAGAGCAGCCTTGAAGCCGCCCTTGTCCTCCACGTCGAGGAAAAGTTTCCAACCCTGCTCGGCGAGGTTCTTGGTCAGCATCTCCACATAGTAGGAACCGCCGGCGGGGTCAACGACCTTGTCGAGGTGGCTCTCTTCCTTGAGCAGGATCTGCTGATTGCGGGCGATGCGCTCACTGAAGTCATCGCTCTTCTTGTAAGGAGCGTCAAACGGAGTTACGACGATTGAATCCACGCAAGCGAGAGCTGCACTCATGGCCTCGGTCTGAGTGCGCAGCAGGTTCACGTAGCTATCGTAGAGCGTCATGTTGAAGCAACTGGTCTCGGCATTGACGTTCATCATGCACGAGTAGTCGTTAGCGGGATTGAACTGCTTCACGATGAGAGCCCACAGCTCGCGTGCAGCACGGAACTTGGCAATCTCCATGAAGTAAACGGTCGAAATACCCATGTTGAACTTGATGCGGTTAGCCACCTCATCGGCAGTAAAACCAGCATCAGTCATCATGGCCATCCACTCGGCGCCCCATGCCAGAGCATAACCCAGCTCCTGATAGATGTAGGCACCAGCGTTGTTCAATGCCAGCGAGTCAACGCTGAGCACGCGCAGGTGAGCAACAGGCTTCACAGCATTCATCAGCTCGGTAGCCATGGCAACGATGTCGCCGGGGAAGGGCTCACCGTGCTTGAAGGTGCGCTTGAACGGGTTGAAAGCAATGCTGCCGACGAAGGTATCCTCGCAACCGTTCTCCTTACAGAGTTCAACAAGTTCCTTGGCATACTTGATTGCACACTTGGGGCAGCAATGGATGTTGATTTCACAGGCGGGAAGGTTGATGCCCTTGAAAAGTTCCTTCAAGTCCACATCACCATTGTGCATGTAGAAGCCCAGCGAATTGATGCCCTTGCCGAGCACCTCGATAGCCTTGGCATTGGCAGCCTTCACATCGTCAACGTTGATGTTCTGGCGAACCTTCCAGTCGTTGTTGTGGCGCGTTCCGCGGACGTAGGGGAACTCACCGGGGAGTGATTTGGTCTGCTTCAGGTCAGCAATGTCCACGCTGCGATAGAGCGGCTGGGCATTGAAACCCTCGTTTGTCCGCCAAACCATTTTCTTTTCAAAGTCGGCCCCTTTCAGGTCAACCTCGGCCTTGGCACGCCACTCTTCGGGAGTGACAGGCGCGAATTGGTCGAACAATTTCTTTGTTTCTGCCATAAAAATAGTAAAATTATATAGTAACCTTAAAAATTATATATTGTCGGTTTTTGGACTTTTCGTTCCAATCGGCAAAGGTACTACTATTTCCTGAACTAACGTTCTTTTTTTACAATATTATTCATTAATTAAAAAAAGGAAACGATGAAATGGGCACAATGGAGAGGCCAAGAGGGTTGAATCATGATGGGCAGGATGCAGTTGCGCCGCAACACAGTGAGACGTAACCGACAAAGGCCAGCGAGACATGCGAGGCAGGTTGCCCAAAAGTGAGCACGAACGGGCACAAAAAAAGCCCTCACACAAGGTGAAGGCTCCGTGAGTAGAGAAACAGGGACTCGAACCCTGGTTTCCGCCGTGAGAGGGCGGCGTCCTAGACCACTAGACGATATCTCCGTGAATTGCGGTGCAAAGATACTGCCATTTTTTATACTGGCAAATTTTTTCGTGTTTTTTTTACCTAAAAAATGTCAAAAACGGCTTTTTTGGCGATTTTCGGTATTTTTTAGGAGCAAAAAGGAGCATGAATAAGATATATTTTGTACCTTAGCGCATCATTTGAATTTTCAATTTTAAAATCTATTACATCTATTTTATTATGGCAAGCAAAAGACAGACCAAGAAGGCTATTCAGAATGCCTGCAGTGACATCGCCAGTGAATGCATCTTTGCAGAATCAGCATTTGGAGAGAACAATCTTGACGAGTGGGACAGCATCATCGTTGATACCGCCCTGTTGCAGGAGCGTTCATTGAAGAGCGTGAACATGCGTTTTGGCAAAAAGGTAAAAGACTTTGCCAACCGCAAGGAATACAACAAAGCCCGCCGCGCTTTTACAAAGCAGTGCATTAAAGAGCTGAGCGAATCGTTCCGCGCCGAGGTGGAGAACATCACCAAGCGCATGAACAGCCTCATGCCCTCAAATAAATAGAGATTGGCCTTTGGGCTTGTATAAATAAATGTTTGTTGCAGCGGTATTCTTAGAACAACCGTCACTTCATCATCGCTATTAACCCTTACTCCACCTTCACTAGAATGAACCTTTCTGGTTGGATATTGAAAAAGGCAGGCTGGACTTTCAAGGTCAACCTGAAGATGCCCGACAAGTGCATTATCGTCATCGCGCCCCACACAAGCAACTGGGATTTCATCCTGGGAGAGCTGGGCATACACTCGGTGGGCATGAAGGCGGGATTCCTGATGAAGGACACTTGGTTCTTTTTTCCGTTAGGCTCCCTGCTGCGCAGCCTGGGCGGCATTCCTGTCAACCGCCGCCAGCATGGTAACCTCACCCAAGCAATCGTCGAGGCATTCAACACCACGCCCAAACTTGCTATCGGCGTCACTCCCGAGGGCACTCGCAGCGCCAACCCGAATTGGCACAAGGGTGCCATCTTCATGGCGCGGGATGCAGGAGTGCCGCTGGTGCTCGCCTACTTTGACTACAAGGACAAGGTGGTGTGCATCGACAAGGAATTTGAACTGAGCGACGATGCCGATGCCGACCTGGTGCGCATTAAACAATACTTCCAGCCGTTCCACGGACGCTTCCCCGAGAAGTTCGTTACCGGGCTGGAGTGATTATAGGTTTTAGGTGTGGGGATTTAGACAAGGGAATACAGACTAATAACATCGATTAAAAATGATTTCACGCAACCTGCGCGTCACACTCATCGAGGACGACATTGTCTGGGGTGACCGCGATGCCAACATCAAGCAACTGGAGCGCAACTTGCGCAACATGCCCGATGACACCGATCTGATCATCCTGCCTGAGCTGTTCACAACTGGCTTCATGACAGGAGACCGTGAGCAAGCGGCTGCTGTCGCCGAGTGGAACAGCGGCGATACACTGCGCATCCTGCGCCGGTTTGCCGACGAGTACCACACAGGCATTATCGGCAGTTTCCTGGCCAACACAGCAGCCCAGCTCTACAACCGCGCCTTTTTTATCGAACCCAACGGCGACGAGACCTACTATGACAAGCGCCACCTGTTTTCCTTTGGAGGAGAAGACAAGGTGTTCAATCAGGGGCTGACCAAGGCGCCCATTGTGCGCTTTCGCGGCTTTAACATCAAACTGGTTGTGTGCTATGACCTGCGGTTCCCAGTCTTTTGCCGCAACGTGAACAACAACTACGACCTGCTGGTAGTCATCGCCAACTGGCCCAAATCGCGTGAAAAAGTGTGGCGAACGCTGCTGGCAGCCCGAGCAATGGAGAACGAGTGCTATGTGTGCGGCGTAAACCGATGCGGTACCGACCCTGCCGGCGTGGAATATCCCGAGGGTTCATCGTTGGTCATCGACTTCAAGGGCAAGGTCATTGCCCAACGCATGACGAGTCCAATCATTACGGCCGACCTCTCTCCTGCCCAGCTGGCACAGTTCCGTGAGAAATTCCCTGCTTGGCGCGACGCTGACCCGTTCACCCTGAACATCTGAACCCGGTTCGACAACACTGCGGCCTAGCCACAGTCCACACAACCGCTATATGGCCAAACCTGTCCACATAGAACTGCTGGCGCCCGCCCGTGACGCCGATATTGCCATCGCCGCCATTGACCACGGCGCCGATGCCGTTTATATGGGAGCATCCCATCATGGAGCACGTGCCGACGCCACAAACAGCCTCGACGACGTGCGCCGCGCCTGCGACTATGCACACCTGTTCGGAGCGCGGATCTATGCCACAGTCAACACACTCGTCTATGACCACGAGCTAAATGACGTGGAACGCCTCATCCATGACCTTTACCGCATCGGTGTGGATGCGCTTATCGTTCAGGACTTGGGACTGCTCAGGCTCGACTTGCCACCCATTGCCTTGCATGCCAGCACCCAGTGTGACCTGCGCACGCCTGAAAAAGCGCGTTTTCTGGAAGCATTGGGTTTTTCACAACTGGTCATGGCACGCGAACTCACACTTGAAGAGATTTCAGCCATCCGAGAGGTGACTACAGTTCCACTCGAGGCATTTGTGCATGGTGCCCTGTGCGTGAGTTACAGCGGCCGTTGCGCTATCAGCCAGGTCCTCAAGGGCCGCAGTGCCAACCGTGGCGAGTGCGCCCAGATGTGCCGATTGTCCTATGACCTCGTTGACGGTCAAAGCCGTGTCCTTGCTAAGGGAAAGCACCTGCTGTCGCTACGCGACATGGCACGACACGACCGCCTTGAGCAAATGATGGAGGCCGGAGTCTCGTCTTTCAAGATTGAGGGGCGACTAAAAGACATGGCCTATGTGAAGAATGTTGTAGCCTTCTACCGCCAAGCCATCGACACCATCATTGAACATCACCCCGAGCGCTATTGCCGCGCATCCTTCGGCAAAGAGGAACTGACTTTTGAACCAGCAATTGAAAAGAGTTTCAATCGCGGGTTCACACATTATTTCCTAGACGGACGCCGTCCAAAAGACGGCACGTCTATAGCATCCATCGACACACCCAAGTCCCAAGGCGAATTTCTGGGACAAGCCATGCGCTGCAACGGCAATGCGCTCACCATCCAAACAAGTGCCACTCTTGCTAACGGCGACGGATTAAGCTTCTTTGATGCCCAGGGAGCATTCACCGGGGCTCGCGTCAACCGCACTTTGGGCAAAGGCACGGTCCTGTTGCGTGAAAGCGCCGAAATTCCTCGCGGCACGAGCATCTACCGCACTGCCGACAAAGCCTTCAACGACCTGCTCGCCAAACCGTCGGCAAAGCGGACGATTGATGTGAGTGCCGAATTGCGTTACACAGGCTCGGCACTCGTTCTCACCCTCGATGACGAACGCGGCAACCGAGTGACTCACTCGATGGACTGCGACCTTCAAAGCGCCACAAAACTGCAAAGCGAACGTCAAATTGCCGAATTGGGCAAGTTGGGCGGAACCATCTACCGCCTGCGTGAGGCACTGGTGCCCGGAGACATCTTCATTCCCGCCTCGCTGTTGGCCCGCCTGCGCCGCGAAACCGTCGAACTGCTCGACCGCACCCATCGCATCACCCGACACATCGACGTGCGCCATAAAGAAGACCTCACCGTCAAGTGCCCCACCAAGCAGTTGGAACCTGTCGACAACGTGGCCAATCACCTGGCAGAACAAGTCTATCGTGACCATGGGGTAACTGACATCGTCCCCGCTCTCGAAACCGGCACTCCAGCAACGACATCAACCCCACTGATGCACACGCGCTACTGCCTGCGCCGTCAACTCGGTGCCTGCCTCAAAGGGAAAAACGCCTCTCGCCTCCCCCGTGACCTTTATCTGAAAACAGGCGCCATCTTGCTGAAGGTCAACTGCGACTGCAATGCTTGCGAAATGACACTCACCCTCGCCAAGTAAGGCATAATTGCTCAAAAATTTGGCATTTCACCCGCTTTACACTACTTTTGTGACTTGATATGAAAAAGGATACGATACAATTGATTGTGATACTGGTCGTGCTGGCGGCAGTGGCTGTTGCCATCCTCAAGTTCATGCCGCACGACATCGTGACGATATACAACTGGTACAAGGATCATCTCACCTACGGCACCATCCTGTTGCTGATGGCCATCGAGAGTTCATTCATTCCCTTCCCCAGCGAGGTGGTGATTCCGCCAGCTGCCTATTTCGCGGCACGCAACGGCGACATGAACGTGGTGATGATTGTCGTCATTGCCACACTTGGCGCGCTCATCGGAGCCGTCATCAACTATGTGCTCTCGTTGCTAATCGGCCGGCCTGTAGTATATGCCTTTGCCAACAGCCGCATCGGGCACATGTGCCTCATCGATGCCGAAAAGGTGGAGAAGGCCGAGGCCTATTTCGACCGCCATGGCGCCATCTCAACTTTCCTTGGCCGTCTGATTCCCGCCATTCGTCAGCTCATCTCCATTCCTGCTGGATTGTCGCGCATGAACTTCGGCACCTTTGCCCTGTTCACCGCGCTGGGTGCCGGCATCTGGAATGTGGTCTTGGCAGCGCTGGGCTATTGGCTCAGTCTGCATTTCCCCGAGCAGGAACTGCTGGCCCAACTCGAGCATTACAACCGCTATCTGTCATGGGCCGGATATGCCTTGGCCATCTTCATTGTCCTCTTCCTTGCCTACCAAGCCATCAGGAAACGCCCAGCAACTAAAGTCTAAAGACTAACGTCTTACGTCTAATGTCTAATGTCTAACGTCTAACAATATGAAAATTTCTCCCTCCCTTCTGTCTGCCGACTTTGGCAACTTGACCAAAGACATCGACATGATTAACCGCAGCAATGCCGACCTGTTGCATCTCGACGTGATGGACGGCGTGTTTGTGCCCAACATCTCCTTCGGATTTCCCGTTATCAAGCATGTGCAACAACTGTGCGAGAAGCCTCTCGACGTGCACCTGATGATAGTCGAGCCTCAAAAGTTCATCAACGAGGTGCGTGACTGTGGAGCTGCCATCATGACCGTGCACCAGGAGGCTTGCATCCATCTCAACCGCGTGGTGCAGCAAATCCATGATGCAGGCATGCTAGCTGGTGTCTCGCTCAACCCCGCGACACCTGTGGCAATGCTGAAAGATATCATCTGTGACGTGGACCTCGTACTGTTAATGTCGGTCAACCCTGGCTTTGGTGGACAGAAGTTTATCGTGCAGACACTCAACAAGGTGCGTGAACTTCGCCAACTCATTACCCTCACCGGTGCTCATGCCGAGATTGAGATTGACGGCGGCGTGAACAACATCACTGGTGCGCAACTGGCCGAGGCCGGAGCCGACATCCTCGTTGCCGGCAGCTACGTTTTTGGTGCAGAAGACCCGATTAAGACAATAGACGGATTGAAAAATCTATGAAATAATTTTGTCGGGTGAAAAATTTGCCATAACTTTGCACCCGCTTTTGAGAGAAAATCTTAAGTGCATGACTGGAAAGGTGCCGGAGTGGTCGATCGGGGCGGTCTCGAAAACCGTTGTACGCTTTGCGTACCGTGGGTTCGAATCCCTCCCTTTCCGCAAAATGAAGAAGAAGTCCCTTGTGAGCTTCTTTTTTCATTTTACGTGTCAGGCGCTGCAGATTCGAACAAACAGGGTTCGCCATCGGCCTTCAGGCCGCTTTCGCAGCGCAGCGGAGAAAGAATCCCTCCCTTTCCGCAGAAAACGGGTTATTTGTTTGGTTATCAGATGAATAACACTATTTTATAAATCTACTCGGACGATTTTCGGACGACAATTATTTCTTTCGTGAAACTAGTTATTTCTTCCCCTCATCGGGTTATAATTCCATTGTCTGAATCTCTTAGATTAATCGTTTTATCTACCGACTGATGTTTTCGACCTCTGCTTAATCGCCATGAGACGTTAAGTGATACACTATTGCCACTATCTCTATTGTATTGGACGAAGTGCTTGTAAAAATTTCGGTTTAGTATCTCGCTTTCAGCAGACTTGTAGTTATTGATGAAAGGATTTGACCATGAGAGTGAGAATTGCCAGTCCCCATAGTTGTAGGAGCATTGCAAAGTTGTATAAGCTCCACTATATCCCTTTGTCTCTCCCTCTAAGAAGCGAAAGCCATTGTCTGCAAAAGCCAATAAAGTGAATTTTCCGAGATAGGCTGTGACACCTGCCGAATAGAACCACGATGTATAGCAATGCGTATAGTCAAAGCCATAGTTGAAGCAACGCATCATTCCTCCGTTTGCATAAATTTGTAGTTTCTCGGGTGTAATCCAATAACTTGCGTATGCCATTGTATTCAATACGTTAATAGCTTTCTGATTTATCTGTGTATAGATGAACTTGTCATCAGCGGTGCGCTCGTAGTGCGCCATATTGGGTTTATTGCAATGTCTGTAGAATCCTTCGGCAAATGCTCTCCAGCGATCATCGTTATAAGACAGGCGCAATGCATGTTCTGCGTTTCTACTCGGCTTGAGGTCGGGGTTACCCACAGTGAATTCCATGCTGTTTGTCTGAATTGTTGCATCGCTGATCATGGCAATGCGCGATGCACGTTCTTTCATCTCGAAGGTGTAGCTTAGTTGCATCCCATTCATGATATCATATGCCAATGTTGCCTTGGGGCGGAATGTACAGAAGTCGTAGCTATGCTCATTTTGATTGTAGTGTATATAGCTTGCTCCCAAACCAATTGAATAGCGTAAGTCCTTGAATGAGCCTTTTAACTCGCTGAAGGCATAAATATTATTTTGATTCAACTCTGTCAGGGCAAAGGCGTCGCCCGTATAATCATTTTTCGTGTATTTGTAGCGATAATTCACTCCAGCAGATAATGTGAAGGGATTCAGTCGGTTCTCATAAACTATTTCAGATAGAGCAGAGACTGTCTTGCCATCTACGTCATATTGATAAGGTGCACCTTCATCATAGTAATTGCTGCTCTTCGTTGCGATGTATGTACCAACAGCATTTGCCGTTATTGACTGTTGCGGAGTGAGTTGGCGGAAGAAGTACAAGTCGAGGACAGGTGAACTGGATTTGCCGTTCTCTCTGTTAGTTGAACTATATCGGTTTGTGCCATCAATGATGTTTTTGATTGAATAATTGCCTGGATTCTTATTCAGACTTTCACTCAAGGATGCCTGAAAGACGTATGCTGAAGAATCTGCCAGATTGTAGGTCAGCTTCATATCATGGCTGTGTGCTTTTCTGAGAGTCTCAACATCATCACGCTCTATAGTATGGATGTCACCATTATTCAAGGTGTATTCAGCCAATTCAGTTACCTTCGTTCCATTTAATTTATATCCACTATAATCGTAGGAGATAGTAAACTCGCTCTTCTTATGGTTCCATTTGCCATATACAGTACCATCACCTTGCCAAGAGGTGAGAGTGGGAGTAACGTCAGCGCCTAACGTATAACCAGAGTCTTTGCGCTTTGTGATAATGTTGATGACGTAGGCCACATCTTCTCCATAACGCACACCAGGTTTGTCAATGTAGTCAATTTTGTTGATGAGTTTGGGATCAAGTGCCAGCATTTCCTCTTTGCCGACAATGATACCATTAATTCTAAGTTGCACTTTGCCTCTACCATCTATTGCAGTAATAGAATGTGCTGCACCATCAATACGTAGGTTAGGCAACGAGAGCTTCTGAATAAGGGCATAACCGTTGTTTGAGGCATTCTTCTGGGCAACTGTAGGAAATATCGTCTGGCCGTCAGCCTTGCTGACGACCTTGGGAGCCTTGACGATGACTTCATCAAGAGTAACAGTCTTGTCTTCATTCTGCGCAACGGCTAATAAGGTAGAAAGACAAAAGAGAACCAATAAAAAAAATAATTGTTTCATTGCATCGAATTGTATTGATTATCGATGCAAAGGTATTAAGGAGTTAGAATAATGCCGAAGATATTACCTGACATGTTCCCGATATGTATCTGACATTTGTCTGACATCAAAACAACTATTTGATTTTCAACATATAGCTCTTACCTCTATCAGACTCGATTTTTAAGTTACTATTCGCTTCTAAGATGGGTTTTACTCGTTTGATAAGAGTATAAAGCGTGTCGCTGGCATCGGGTTTCTTTGGCCACAGACGGTCACAAATTTCCTGCTTGGATAGTGAATGAGATTCTGCCATCATAAACATCTCCATAAGGGAATGCTGCATCGGAGTGAAGTGAATATGCTCACCCTTTGCCGTAATAAATCTGTCGTTGGCAAATACAATGCCACCATAGCTCAGTGCTTTTGCAAACATCTCAGGCTTAAACCTGCGTACATACCACAGGCTGCACATCATCCATAGAATGCCGACAAACAATAATGCCCCAGATGCCCGCTGGTCAGAAAGCATCAGTATTGTCATGATGTCGCAATTAGCCTGCGCCACCATCTGCGTCTCCTGACGGCCAGCTCTTCTTACGGATGTCATGGCAATGCATGCGGTATTTTTCAGTTCGGCTATGGTGAGATGACTACGATAACACCGGATAGTATCGGCATTGATCACATCTGTCGGCATTTCGGCAAGAGTGAGCTTCAGTGCATTGTTTACATCTCGTGTTATTCCGTTTACGGTACTTTTATAGCTGCTTATGCTTGAACATAACGCACAAAGCATTATGAAAACGAATATGACGAAAGGAAGTTTCTTCATCTATTTGAATTCTTATTTATTGGTATTAAACGTTTCAAATGTGTTTTAATTATGCAAAGGTAAATATAATTCAGTTATAATTGCTACTCGCATACTACTATTTTGAAAACATACCTAAAAATAGTACCTTTGCAAATAGAATCAACTGAGAAATGCAGAAAATAAAGACTACATGAAGCGTTAAAATACGTTTATCCTCAAGGAGTTAAGTGGTTATTAAAGTCGGACGATTTTTGGACGATAATAGTTTAACTCAGCACCTTTTCAAAATGCTAACTCACTGATTATCAAAAGCCGTTACCGAACAATTCTAGGGTATTTAATCCCTCCCTTTCCGCACAAATTCAATGAACGATTAAGCGGCGAGTCTTAATCGTTTCATTTATTTGTACGGGATTTGAATCGGGAACGCTATAAGGTGTCTTGTTTCTCATTAGTTACGAGTTCACGCAGACGCTCGATTGCATCATCTTTTTTACAACCAACACCCTTGGCATTTCCTTTCATGGGAATAATCATCATCAACAAGAAAATAAAGCACAGCACACAGAAAATAAAGCACAGCACAAGGACCGCTATTAATAGCCAGAACAGGACGACTCCGAACCTCTCGATGTCGGTCTCTGTTAACATGTTGTAAATCACATAGCCGATCAGGAACAGAGCCAGAACGGCAATGAATGGGAGGAATTTGCCTAGTTTGTTTGTGCATTTGCCTAGTTTGTTTGTGTAGGCATCATACCGACTCAATAATTCCTCTGCATTTTCGGCCTTCATTATCTTTTTAGCATGTAGAGAGGATAGAATCCTTTGAAGAGGCAACACCAAAATAAATATATAAGCAACGGAAACTAGATCTCCCTTAGTAAAGAAGGAATAACATTCCCAAATGATTATTGGTATCCAAATTAGAGATAAGATGATGCCAGTAACAAAATCATCTTTTGCTTTTCGGGCATATTCCGCCTTGATCTTTTCAAAGAGTTCATCCTTGCTGAGATTTTCAAATTCTTTCTTTTTCATAATCCAGACTGATTATTGTTTGTGACAAAGTTAAAGAGTATAAACAAGAGAAACAAGTCATTATCCATAAAAAGGAACCTTGCCTCGACTTTTTTCCAAAAAGTGTCCAAAATTTTTACACTTTCGTTGCCAACATCTGTTCTTAACACTGAATTTCACTGCAATTTTCGTGTTTTTGGCAAGATTTTTGTAATGTGATTTGGATGGTAACTATTTTTTAGTTACATTTGCATTTCTATGAATACTATGAGTTATAAGGGCTATTTAGGCTCAGTCGCTTTTAGCGAGCAGGACGGTGTTTTCTACGGAAAAGTGGAGGGCATCAACGGTTTGGTGAACTTCGAGGGCGAGAGTGTGAAGGAACTGACCGAGGCATTTCATGAGGCCGTGGACGATTACCTCGCTTATTGCGCCGATGAGGGTATAGAACCGGATAAAAGTTATTCGGGTGCCCTGAATGTAAGACTGACACCAGCCATCCACCGCAGAATCGCTATGCTTGCCAAGCAGGCTGGCCTCACCATCAATGCCTTTATCCGAAAGACGCTTGAAGAAAAGGCAGAATCAGAAATGGTCGTGTAACAATCGACCGCGAAATAAAGATTAATTAACTGTCTATAAGTTGCTTATAAGTTATTTTCTAGGGACAGTATAGGGACACTAACCATGGATTTTCCCTCTTTTATGAAAATGTAAGTCGTTGTGTATCAGATGGGTAATAATGCAGATTTTCAAGTATTTACTCCCTCCCTTTCGCAAAATGAAGAAGAAGTCCCTTGTGGGCTTCTTTTTTCGTTTTATCACTTAATGGAGCGGTATATTCCGTAAGCGATATACTTTGTGTAATTGCTATTTTTCAGGATAGTCATCAGCATTATTGTCCCCCTTAGATGGCACCATCACCGCAGAATTGTCCCATCAGCAGGATGGCACGGGTTGCCTCGTCATACACAAAGTACAAGAACGGATGATTGGCTATAAACTCGGGCATTATCGATATTAATACCCACGAACCTTGCGTTACACTGAAGGCTCTTGTCCCTTTTTCGTTGACTTCTATACTGGTCTTGTGATCGATTTCTTTAAGTTTGAGAGAATTGATGGGATCATCAACGATGGCATTAAAATAAACGTCCTCTTGGTTGAAAACACTTGGGAACGATTTCTTTAACAATTTCATCATTGACAAGTTGCTTTCACACTTGAAACGGGGCAGATCTAATATGACTGTAACAGGCTCAGTTAACGAATCGAGAATTTCGTGGAATGATTCAAGAGTCATCGATTGACTGAATGTCGCCAGTTTTTCAGTTTTAGGCAAAACAATCAGCATTCTATAGCAACTGCCGTAATACGGTATAGAGACCGCCTGGAATTCTTCTCTGTCAACATATGGAAGATTTGCCTCTTCGTTATGCATAATTGGAATCTTCAAATATTCACCCCATGCGGTTTCAAAAGCCTTTAAATGGGTGTTTTCTTCTTTGAAAGGGGGCCATAACGCATTAAATTTAAGGGCGTTAATCAAGCAAAGTGACGATTCAGGATCCAGTTTTTCAATGACTTTAATCTTGTCATCAAGTGATTGCTGGTGGAACCAGTCATTGATCTTATTAACGGTTTTCTTTTTGGAAAAATCGTGATTTTTGACACAGACACTGTAACTAGCGGAAACCGTTTGGGAGAAAGCGTCTAAGATGGGAGCATCTGTGTTGGCAGCTAAGTAATTCAATATCAGACAATCAGTATAGTCATTGTGAGGCAGTGCCGCCATATACTTCTTATAAAATGCATTGGCGTTGATAATCGGACCGAACACCTGCTCAAGACTGTCGCGTACTTCGCCCACTGCACCATTGGCTGCCACTGCAATCGCACTGGCCAGACTCAAAGGGGCCACAACAAAGGAGCTATCCTTGTCTATAGTTAACTGATGCAGTAACGTGAAGGCGAACTCATTAACTTTATCGACACAATGCCTATCGGCGCTATCCAGGGCAAGTGCCTCAAGATGCTTTTTCCCCAAGGAAGCCGCCAGGTATTTATCAATTATAATGGGCTTATCTGATGCGCTCTTGTTGCTGTTGATTGAATCACAACCAACCAATAGTCCCAGTAACAGTAAAAATACTCCAACTATCGTTGTTCTCATCGCTATCAGATTTAATCATTTTTTGCAAAGGTAGCTATTAGCACTCTCGGCATTACTGTATTTCCCATAAACGCTAATTTTGGGAGGTGCGGACGGCCCGGACGGCAAAACCGCAATCGCGAGTGTAGTTTTCCCAAGACCACTTCTCCATATCAAAGGATTTACTGCAGCCGTACCACGGGACGTTGGTGTAAATCATCCGCGACCAGTAATAGCCTGAAAAGCCATCATCCTTGAGCATATCGTCGTAACGGCAGCCTGTGGCGGGCAAGAATATCGTGTTATTATTGGGGCCTGTAACCAACATACCGTCAACTCCATTTAGTGTTGTCCAATGCTTGGAACATCTCCAGTATAGCTCATCGAACTGGGCCTTGGTCGGCATGCGCCACGATGGTCCCCAATTGACGTATGCCGCGTCATCCCCAGGGTCCAGCTCATACTTGTCATCAACAGTACCGATTTCGCTAAGTGTGTTGTATTTATTCAGTCTATCAAACCAGTTATCAGTGCCTGGAGCACACCACTTGTAAGTGCTCCAGTTGTATATCTTCTTGGGCTTGGTCTCGCCCCATGCGAAATAGTCGCCATATTCCTCGGGCACACTTGCACCGACGTTGCATGTGGCCCACAGCGTGCCGCTGGGCAGCCCCAGGTCAACGTAATCATGCTCCACATAGGTAACGGGTTCATCTTTATCGATATCGTCATCGTCACCGCATGAAATGAAGACGAAGGTCAATGTAATAGAAACTAATAATAAAAGTATCTTCTTCATAAATCACCTCATTGTCACCAACTGCGGTATCATCATTCAAACAAATTCCAACACACTGTTAATCAGTGAGTTTTGCATTGGCCTGTTCGATCACGTCAATGGCCTTGAGCCATTCTTCATACAATCGTTGCAAAGTGTCAGAATCCTCAGATCCAATCTCTTCATCGATTTGTTGCTGTTTTGAGAAAGCCTGCATGTCTTGCTCTGTCACGTTCATCATTTGCATGCACTTGTCTCGAATCATCTTTAACGACTTCAACATCGCCCAATTCTCGTAGACATACTCCGAGAAATTGACGCTTAACAGCCCCTTTAACGTCGCAATAGCTTCCTTTTCCTCAAGTTCTTTCTTGAGGTGATCCATCACATCATTCTTGTAATGGTTGCGACAAATATAGAAAGATGAAACCTCATTGACAAAGTTGGCGTTGCCAATGGTGCTGAATGTCTCGATGCTTGAAGTGAAAATCTTCTCGGTGGTTTCAGGATACTCTATATCGATGCGCGACATCGTTATCGGGAGGATAAATCGCAGACTGTCAAAGCGCTCGGGATGGTCTGCCACTTCAAGTTGCATGCGGCTAATCTCACGAAATGCAGTATCGGTTTTCATTAAAATATTAATGGTCTTATCAAAATCGCTGATAACCATCTTCACCATTTCCTTTTTGGCCGATTCTTTCTTGTTGTGGTCTATGATTGCTGGGTTCCAAAGGTGAGAATGATGGACACTGAGGTGGCAATAAGAGACAAAAAGAACTGCTTGACAGAAGACATTCCCACTGCCGGCCTTTAGGGTGGTGGGGGTATGCAGTTTAACGTTCATAGTGATGAATTACCTTTATCAATTATTTGCAAAAAGAATATTTTTTGCAAAGATAATAAATTTTGCTAAACTCAAACATACAATTAGCTGTCAATGATTTGGCCTATATGTGTTTTAATTTCATGGTTCCGCCATTGCATTCAATCAGTTCAAGGTCGGAACCGTTCATGTTCACCTTGAAAGTAACGATGTAGCCTTCAATCATCGAAGCTTCCTTTTTGTCATTAGAGAGGTCTAATGTGTCAAAAGTCATTATCATTTTATCACCATCCATGGCATAGGTACCCGGCATGCTCATGGTGTCAACACCAGACGAGATTCTGGCCACATCATGTGTAACGAATGTCACTGCAAAAGTGCTATCTTCATTAAATGTCCATGTCAAGAGCGTCGAAGCGCTCGGGCCATAATGATGACTCTGCCCGTCCAACATCTGCCATGAGCCGAATATTGATTGCTCTTGCCGACTGCCCGAGCAAGCTGCAAGGGCGATTACAAGAAATAAAAGAGCAGTAATCCTATTCATAAATATCGATTTTTTGAGGTTAGTGGGAGTGAATTTTTCTCTTGGTCAAATGTAGCCCCAAACGCCGCAAACCACATCACAAAAAACACGTTATTTTCAAAAGTGTAAAAAAATTGGACACAAAAGCGTCCAATTTTTTTACACTTTCAGGATCACATGTCCTAATTATCTTCTATTTTACTGACGACTTCGATAGCTTATACTATATCGCCAGCTGTGAGACAATCAGTCCTCAACTATTACTCCTGAGGGAGTCGGCGGAAGCCTTCGCCCAAGATCTCGGAGCTCTCCATGATGTTGACAAATGCATGCGGATCGATGTGATAGAGCACCGAGCGCAGCTTGATCATGTCGGAACGGTCAAGAGTAACATAGAGCATATTGCGCTCGGTTCCCTTGTAGAGACCTGTGCCGGCAATGAGCGTGCCACCACGCTTGATGTCGTTGATGATGTAGTCACGTACTGCATCGGCCTCATCGGTAACGATGAACATGGTCTTGTAGGTCTTCAAACCGTCGACCACGAGGTCAATGACCTTGCCCTCGATAAATATAATAATGATAGAATAGATGGGCAGGCGAATGTCACCAAAGGCGACGAGAGTGCTCAGGGTGATGATGCCATCAACTATCATCACAAGCGTACCCAAGGAAATCTTGGTATACTTGTGAATAATCATCGAGATAATGTCTGAGCCTCCACTGGTAGCGCCCGAACGGAAAATCAGACCAATGGCCACACCGTAGATGATTCCGGCGACGACAGTGTTGAGGAAGTAGTCGGGACGGAACCAGCCGCCATGATGAGGAATCTCGACCATCGACTTGGCCATCGAGGGATCGACGGTGGCGGTAATCGCGCCATCAAGGATAACAGGATTGTAGCCCCACCAGCTCTCGAGGATGAAAGTGAACAAAAAAATCAACGCTGTCGAGATGATGGTCTTGATACCGAACTTGGGACCCAGAATCCATGTGCCGATGAGCAGCAAGGGGATATCCATGCAGATGGCGTAGAGCGAAATCTTCCAAGGCCACAGCGTGTTGAACACGTTGGAAAGACCATAGGTTCCGCCAGGAGCCATCAAGTAAGGATTGACAAACATCACGTCACCAACGGCGAACAGCAAACTACCCACAGTGAGCAGGGCATAGGCCAAGACTTCCTGCCATAATTTTCTCTTTGGATCTATCTTAATCATAACTCAAGTTTTAAAAACGGGCGCAAAGGTACACCTTTTTTCTTTAACGGCAATATGCCCCACAAAGAAAAGACAAAAAGAAGAATGAAAAACGTCAACTGCCTGGCATGCAGGATAAGTAACGGCCATCGGCACTACTAATGCTGAATGTGCCGTGCAAGTTGTACCTGCTGCCCATTGCAGCAGTAACCATGCCCATTGTCATGCGCAGGTTGATTTCAACACATGGATACAAAGCGATGCCACCTTTATCGTCGCGATAAAGCATCATGTCAATGCCCAGCGGGCCATTGTAGTGCGAAGCGATGATGCCATCAATTGCTTTTAGCACATTGTTCACCTCTTTGTCAAGGCCAGGATACCGGCTAAGCAGGAAATGATGCAATTCTTCCATCGGCGCTACCCTACCCGTCCCAAACTGGCTGTGAAAGTCGCTGTCAAAGACCGAGTAGCCCGTCAAGACGGTTTTGCCGTCGCGACACTCGCACTCGACGGCGAAATCCTGCACCCGAACCAACCCCACCTCGCACAAGAGTGAGCCTTGCCTTTTCAATGCTCCATCTATCCAGCGTGGCACATGGTTATCTAGATTGGGTTCAATGACGCGGTAGATGCCCTTGCCGCTGCCAGACCACGGCATCTTGAGGTAACAGCCCGGGTGGTGATGCATGAATGTGATGACATCTTGGTGAGAGTTCAGTTCCACAGGGCACTCCGGCAAATCCATCGTTCCCGTCAAGGCCTCATGAACAGCGATGGTCATGCGTCGGTGAGACAAGCGCCTTATCCAATCCAATTCTATATCGCTTGGGAGACTATCGGACGAAACGCCCGCTTGCAATAGCTGATAGCGCAGTGCGGCATCCCATCCCCATGGACGGATGCTGCAGGCGCCCAGTTGGGCTATTTTACTCATGGGAATGGGCTCGACGTCAATGCCATGTTCTTTGAGCCAGCGGCGGTCCTCGTCAATCGGGGCGCCATCAGGTATAGCGATAAATGCTCCAGCAGGTGCAAGCCATGCGGGCAGCAGGCGCAGGTCGTGACGAAACTGCCGGGCAAACGGTGGCGCGGTATAGTTGTGCCCGCCGTGGGCCAGTGCCAGATCATGCTCAGGGTTGAAAAGATAGACTTCTTTCATTATCGTGCAAAGGTAGCAATCTTTGGGCTGAAAAGTGTAAAAAAAATAGACACTATTGTGTAAAAAATTTAGACAATCAGGTTATTCCCCCTAATTATCACTTGACAGAGAAAATGAAACAGGTAATTTTGTAGCAAACCAACAAAAAGCAACAGTAAAAACCTAACGATTATGAAAACATCATCTCTTATTACCAAGGCCATGACAACCATCGCACTCATGGTAATGCTGGCGACTAACGGAGCACTGGCTCAAGTTCCCAACGATTCCATAGTCGCTGACTTCAACGAATTTGTCAGACTATTGGAAGAAACACACCCCGACCCGTACACCAACTACGGTGGCAAGCCCTTCTTCCGCCGTGCCGCCATGGAAACCAGATATGGCCTCGTCCGAGACTCTGTAACCAATGCTGGCGAATTGGCCTCCCGCATCAGGGAATTCACAGCTCCCCTTGCCGACCGCCATACAAACCTTTGGGGAGACAATGAATGGTGGAGACATGCTCAAATTGGTTTCTGCCCGGTGAACCAAGGCATCATCTATGTCAGTGGCCTACCCGAACAATACAAGGATTTGCTAGGTAGCAAGTTAGTGGCAATCGAGAATATGCCTGTTCAAGATGTATTGAACAGTATGGCTAAGTGTTTTCCTGCAGAAAATGAAATTGGCCGCATGACAAATTTGTGCTGGGACTGCGTGAGCCTGGATAAAGTGATTCCCAACATCCCCGAAGACTCAATTACCTATCACCTTGAGACCCCCGAAGGCAAGCCAGTGGCGTTGACACTACCTTTCAAAATGAAATTTGATTCCATTTCATGGGAAAAAGAATGTAATATTCCCTGGACCGACATCTTCCCTTCCAAGCAACTCCAATTTGATTTTGTAGGCAAGGGCAAGAATACAATGTACTTTAGAGTAAGAAGTATCTATGCACGCGACTGCGTCGAGTATATGCGCGACAATGGTTGGGATTATCAAAACGAACTCGCAGGAATGTTTTGGCAATTCTATCGAGACCAGGAAATGCCTAGTGACCCCAATGAAGCCATCGCCATGCTTCCATCGTTCAGCGGTGAATTTGAAAAGATGCTGCTTCAGATGAAGGCAAACGGCAGCAAGAACCTGATTATTGACCTGCGCGGCAATAGCGGCGGTTTCACGCCCATCGTATTCCCAACGCTGTATCAGATGTGGGGCGACGAGTTCATCAAGAAGAGTTCGACATTCAACACACAGGGCTATACCATCATCTCTCCGCTGCTATTGAAAAAATATAACACTTCTCTTGAACAGATGAGTGCCAACAGTCCAATCAAGTTCGAATATGGCGATTATCAATGCGAGGAAGAATCAGGAGAACCCATCGCCAAAGTCACTGACGAAATTCGCAACATGACAATTTCCCAAATGATGAGCAGTGTCAAGGACAAACTCATGGCACAAAAGGGCAAACCAGTGTATACTCCCGAACATGTGTATGTACTGACAGACGAAGTCACCTTCAGCGCAGCATTCCATTATGCCTTCTACTTGTGGAAGATGGGGGCAACTATTGTGGGAGTACCTAGCAGTCAAGCGCCTAACACCTTCATGGAACAAACGCCATATGAACTGCCTCGCACCGGACTGAAAGGCAGTATTTCCAACTCGCTGCAACTGTTCCTGCCGGTTGATGACCCGCGGGCCAAATTGTTCACGCCCGAGCTGATGCCAACCTATGAGGACTACAAGCGCTATAACTTTGATCAGAACACAATCCCAATGTATTTGATGGACCTCATTGAGAAACAGAAATAATACAGCTAAATATATAAAACAAGGTGGCAACCAGAATAAGCTTGGTTGCCACCTTGTTTTATATCGGGTGTATCACTTGACGGTAATGTTGACGCTGGATTTCATGCCGGTGGCGGAGTCCTTGACGGTAAGGGTCATCACGCCGGGACTCTTGCCTGTCTGGCAGACGACCACCAGCTGGCCGTGAAAGAGGCTCATCTGCGGCTGTGTGAACGGCTCCAGCGAGGTGGCATCGCCATTGCAGGCAGCCTTATAGGAGCCCGCTCCCGTAACACTGAACTCAAGCCTATTGGCCGCATCGGGACACAGGGTGCCGTTCTTATCGACAAGGCTCACAGTGATATAAGCCAAGTCGTTGCCATCGGCCTTGATGGTCTTGCGTTCGGGTTCCAGCAACAGTCGCTTGGGCTTGCCAGCGGTGCGGACAATCTGCTGCCCTGCCTTGTTGCCGTTTTCGTCATAGACAACCACTTTTAACTCACCAGGCTGATAGATGACGTTGCGCCAACGCAGGCGGTAACGGTCCAGGCGAGTGGTATCGTTCTTGGTGATGCGCCCCTGGCTCTTGCCGTTGACAAAGAGCTCGGCGCTGGGATAGTCGGTGTAGCAATAGACCGGCGTCACCTTGCCCTTGCGATCGGGCCACGTCCAATGAGGCAACAGGTGGATGGTGTGCTCATTCTTGTTCCAGTGGCTGCGGTACAGGTAGTAGCGGTCCTTGGGCAGGCCGGCCAGGTCGCAAATGCCGAAGTAACTGCTGCGCGAAGGCCAGTATTCGTCATAGGGGGTCGGCTCGCCCAGGTAGTCATAACCCGTCCACACGAACTCACCCACCGTCCAATCGAAGTCGTCCTGCATCTTCCAGTCATCGTCGGGCAGATTGCTCCACCAGCAGTATTCCACATCATAGCCTGAACACTGGCCGTCGGGCCACGCCTTGTTGGTAGCGCAGGTGTCGGGGAAATGGTAAACGCCGCGGCTGCTGACGGTAGAGGCTGTCTCACTGCCCAAGATAAAGCCCTGCGGCAGGCGCTCAATCATCTCCTCATATTTGTGCAAGCGATAGTTATAGCCCGGCACATCAGCCACTTGGGCGAAGCCGCACCAGATGGCACCGTCGGCCTGGTCCATACCGCAGGTGACCATGCGGCTGGGGTCATACTTGTGGCACAGGGCAATCAGGTCCTTATAGCGTTTCACGCCCTCGGGCTTCCACTGCTCAGGAATCTCGTTGCCCACGCTCCACATGATGATGCTGGGATGGTTGCGGTGGTTGAGCACCAGGTTGCGGATGTCCTTCTGCCACCACTCGTCCCAATAGCGTCCATAGCCGTTGCGCACCTTGGGCTCCTTCCAGCCGTCGAAACTCTCGGCCATGACCATCATGCCCAGGCTGTCACAGATTTCCATCTGCATCGTCGAGGGCATGTTGTGGCTGGTGCGGATGGCATCGGCACCCATCCCCTTCATCATCTCGATCTGGCGGATAAGGGCGGTCTTATTGACAGCGGCACCCAGCGGTCCCAAATCATGGTGCAGGCACACGCCTTTAATCTTGCGGCGCACGCCGTTGAGTTGGAAACCGCCTTCCTTGCTGAACGAGACAGTGCGGATGCCCACCTTCTGTGTCTGGCGGTCCACTTCCAATCCCTTGTGCAGCAGTGTGGTTGTAATTGTGTACAGGTAAGGACTCTCGGGTGACCACAGGGAGGGGGCATACACGTCAAAACGTGCGGTGAAATGTCCCAAGCCATCGGGGCGGGTTTTATTGGTGATCACCTTCACTCCACGAGCATCGGTGAGCAAGATTTCCAGTTCAAAGTCATTGTCGATGACGGTAGTGGCATCCAGCTGATGCTCGACCTGCAATGAAGCCTTTTCGCCCTCGATGCATAATGTGCGCACATACAAGCCCCACGTGTCGAGCGAGGCGTCCTTTTCTCGCGTCATCACCAGCTTGACGGGACGGTAGATGCCGCCACCAGGATACCAGCGGTTGCTTTCCTCCTTGTTCTCGAGGCGCACCTCAAGGATGTTGGGCGTGCCATCGGCATGAACAAAGGAGGTGACATCTACGATGAAAGCATTGTAACCATAGGCCCAGTGACCCGCTTCACGGCCATTTACATAGACATGAGGCTCGGCCATCGCGCCGTCAAACACCAGTTGAGCATGTCCATAGCCTTCAGGCACTGTGAATGAGGTCTTGTAGAAACCCTTGCCTATCCAGGGCAAGGCGCCTGAGCGTCCCGACTTCTCGGTGGCTACATCCTCACCGTTTTCCTTGATGGCGACGACCTGGAGGTCCCATTTCTTGTCAAACGGCCCGCTGATGGCCCAATCATGGGGGACGGTCACCTCTTGCCAGTTGACCTTGTCACGCGAGAACTGCCAATTATCGCTCAACGTCACCTCGCGATGACTCTGCGCCACTGCTACCAGAGTGGCAAACACATATACCAGGGTTAATATCCTTCTCATTGTTCTTTCAGTTGCTTGTTGATGGTGTCAATGTAATTCAGCAGTTCGTCACGGCCGCGGGCGTCCTCGCTCGAGGTCATGAAGACGGGGGGAAGGTCTTCCCAAGTCTTGAGCAGCACTTTCTTGTATTCCTCGACAGCGGCAGGTCCAGCCACCTTGCCGAGTTTGTCCATCTTGGTGAACACGATGGAGAACGGCACGCCGTGCTCGCCCAGCCACTCTATGAATTCCAAGTCTATCTTCTGCGGCTTGATGCGGCTGTCCACAAGCACAAACAGGTTGGTCATCTGCTCACGTCCCAGCACATAGCCTTGAATCATGCGCCACAACTTATCGCGTTCCTCCTTGCTGCGCTTGGCAAAACCGTAGCCAGGAAGATCGACTATGTACCACTGTTCATTGATGAGGAAGTGGTTGATGAGCATGGTCTTGCCAGGGGTGGCACTGGTCTTGGCCAGGGCTTTGCGTCCCGTGAGCATATTGATGAGCGAAGACTTGCCCACGTTGCTGCGCCCGATGAAGGCGTACTCGGGCAACGTCGTCTCAGGGCACTTGCGATAATCACTGTTACTGATTTTGAATTCGGCCGATTTAATTTTCATAGTTTGGTTTTATTTTCTAGATGATCTAGAGTTTCAATACTGTCTAAAGGGTTTCTAAATAAAATGAGACTGGCCTGAAGCCATCATTGCATGAAATCATGGCAGAATGAGGGTTTCTCATCCAACCATCAAAGAAATTGCCTTCACCACGAGCCAAAGCCTCAACAAAGGGGCGCATCGACTCCCAAGCACTCTCGCACATGCCATCGGGACACTTGCCGTCCACTGATGTGAACGTCTGCCCCACAGAGATGCTACATGCATGCTCGATGGGATTCTCGTATTGTGCCATCAAATCGGTGTACACCGTCTGACGCATTGCCGTGATGCGCACACGCTTGAGCACATTGTTGCCGTTTGTCTCATTCATCACGGCAAAGTTACATAAAAACAAGAGAACTTTGGCTCACTAAAACCAAAAAAGTATGATGTGAGCCAAAGGACAAAGCCAACAACCGATGAACCGATCCAAAGCAAAGCCCCCATGAATAGTGTAATCATTGATGCATATTATTGACAGCAAACCCCATTTTTATCATAACGCATGTTGCGATTATCTCCATGAATGGGCCCAATTTTTGGTTTCAGAATGTAGTTTTTATATGAGGTTTGGTGTCATTTCGGTTATTTTTGAGGATTTTCTGCTAATTTGTGTTAAAAGTCGCGATTTTTTGGTCAAGAAATTTGGTTTTCAAAAATTATTGGCATTAAATTTGCATCGGTTTTCATGGTATTAGTTTTTAAGATTTAGGCTATCGAGCGTCGTGAGACCCGTAGATATCCAAAAATGTTTAAGGTTTATGTTAATGGTATTAGAAGGTTAATTAGTTAAAACAAGTCCTTGACTCGGTGTCAGGGACTTGCTTTTTTATTATTCATTCGAAAGCCATAGAATTGTTTTTCGAAACAAAACCACGTTTTACGGCAAAAAAACACTAATTTTGCAGCAGAATCCATCAGTTAAAACCAATTTCACTAAACTCAATACCACCTAATGAACAGAATCAACACTTTATTGCTAGTGCTGTGCCTGACGTTTGTCTGCGGTACCGCACAGGCCAAATCTATCAACGAGAGTCAGGCAAGAAACATTGCTCAGAGCTTCATGGCCAGTCACCGAATGCCTTCTTCAGGGCTGAGACTGGTGCAGAAAGGCAAGCAGCTGAATGCCTCGCCCAATGCAAAGGCTGCCTACTATGTCTTTAACAGTGAGCGCCCCCAGGGTGGCTATGTCATTATTGCCGGCGATGACCGCGCCCCATCGGTGCTGGGCTACTGCGACAAGGGCACAATTGACACTCAGGACATTCCCGAAGCGATGCAGGAACTGCTTGACAGCTATGCTGAGCAAATCGAGGCACTGAGCCATGGTGACAAAGCTGCACCCTTAATGTCGCCCGGAGCCGCCATTAGCCCGCTGGTTTCCAGTGTCTGGTCACAAAACAACCCCTACAACATCCTGCTGCCATTCCGTCCCGACGGCAAGCATGCCGCTGCCGGTTGTGTCGCCACGGCGATGGCCCAAGTCATGTACTACCACAAGTGGCCCCCTCGTCCCACAAGGTCAATCCCAGAATATACATCGACGTCACTTCACTACTACATGCCCGAGTTACCCCCTGTGGACTTCAACTGGAGCGAAATGCAGGACACGTACATGACCAGCGACACCACAAGCACAGCCGCTATTGCCGCCGCCACGCTGACGCTCTATTGCGCCCAGTCGGTCGAAATGGACTTCAAGGAATCTTCCTCGGGGGCTACCTCAACCAGCATACCGATCAAGATTGCCAACTACTTTGACTACAAGCCCAACGCCCACAGCATTGCCCGTGAGAACTACTCCAGCAAGGAGTGGGCCGACATTCTATACAGCGAGTTGGCTGCAGGCCGCCCCATAATTTATAGCGGCAGCAAGAAGACGGGCGGTCATGCCTTCGTGTGCGACGGATATGACGGCGAGGGCATGTTCCACTTTAACTGGGGCTGGAATGGCCAAAGCAATGGCTACTTCCTGTTGAATGTGCTCAATCCTGACCTGCAAGGCACAGGCAGTGCAAGCGGCACCTACGGCTACATTTTAAGCCAGGGAGCAATCATTGGCCTTGAGCCGGGCAGCGAAGGGACCAACGTGTTTGAGCTCACCTCGACCGATGTTGCCCTCATCAGCACGACAACAACCCGCTATGGCACCAACTACGACTTTAAAGCCAAAGTCACGGGACGTTTCCGCAACTATACCTCCGAAGTCATGTCGGTGAGCTATGGTTGGGGCTTGTATCAAGGTGAGACACTGAAGAATGTAATCTATGAAACCTACAACAACTCACTCAGACCAGGCTACTATGTGACTTTGAGCGAGAAAACTGTCAGCTTTGGTAGCGGCATCACCAGCGGCACATACCGCATCAAGCCCATCTACAGCGAGTATTCTGCCAACAACTGGCGGCCCTGTGTGGGTGCTGAGAAGAATTACATTGAAGTGGTCATCAATGGCAACAATTGTTCCTTTACAGGACATGGCGCGGCAGCAGAACATGATTACACCATCAACGACATCACCATGGAAGGAAAGATGCACAACGGCCGCCCCGTTAACATTAATGTAAACATCACCAACAACGGCGAATCATGCAACGAGTTGCTCTATATGCACTCAGGCAGCACATTCATCGCTGCGGGCTATGTGAGCATTGCAAAAGGCGAGACCGCCGACATTCCCTTCATATTCATGCCCTCGACTGCCGGCAACTACACACTCACCTGGTCTTGGAACGAAGATGGCAGCAGCCCGATCGCCAGCCGGGATATCACCATCAGCCAGATGCCCGAGGCTTCGCTGAGCGGAACCTTAAACGTGTTGAACATCACCGACTCCCAGAACAGGATTGTCACCAGCGACAAGTTCAGCGTAGAGTTCACCGTCACCAATAACGGTACCGAGACCTACGATGAAGATTTGTCCTTCAAGTTGTTCAAGCACACCTCTGGCAACTCAGGCTCGGCAATTCAGGGACTGAATCAACCAATTGTCCTGCAGCCTGGCGAGACCAAGACTGTGCATGTTGACTTTGAAAACGTCATCGACGGATGGAAGTACTTTGCCAACGCCTATTTCTACAACGCCGGCACACAGACCAAAATCACAGGCACATCGTTCTACACCATTGTCTTCCCCGAAGTTCCCGAGATACAGCCCGGTGACGTGAACGGTGACGGCAATATCTCTATCGGTGATATATCTGTTCTGATCAATTACTTGTTGAGCGGCGACGAGACAGGCGTCAACACCACTGCTGCCGATGTAAACTGCGACGGCAATATCTCTATAGGCGATGTAGCCGCAATCATCAATATATTGCTTTCCAAACCTTAATAATAGGCAGATTTAACCTGCTGTTAGACGTAGTCGCGCGCCCCGGGCATCCCAGGGCGCGCGACGATTATTATTTTGAACCCGATAAGAATAAGATGCTGACTGTCAGCATTTCTTACGAAATGCACGAGGCTCAGTTTATCAAATCAAAGAAAAAAAAGCGAAACATCATGGAAAATAGCAAAGAATTGTAGTAACTTTGCAGATTAAAACTAAAACAAATGGACGCTCACGAGAAAAAACAGCTGTTGCTCGACTCCAGGTACCTGCGCATGACGCAAATCTGGGCCGAAAATTCCTATTGCCGGCGCCGCCAAGTGGGAGCGCTGCTGGTGAAAGACAAGATGATCATCAGCGACGGCTATAACGGCACCCCTGCAGGCTTTGAGAACGTGTGTGAGGAGGACGACCACTCCAAGCCCTATGTCCTTCATGCCGAGGCCAATGCCATCACCAAGGTAGCCCGCAGTAACAACAGCAGTGACGGTGCAACGCTGTATGTCACCACATCGCCCTGCATGGAATGCAGCAAACTCATCATCCAGGCGGGCATCCGCCGCGTTGTCTTCGGTGAATACTACCGCATGTATGACGGAGTTGACCTGTTGTGCCGTGCCGGCATCGAAATCATTCACCTGTGGGAACGTGATGGCGAGTACCAGCCCGTGACACTCACCAGCGAGACCAGCGAGAGTCACTTCCAAGAAGTAGAAAAATACCTTTTATCACAATCACGATAAACTATCACCCTTGCTTTGCCACCGATGAAGCCCAAATCGACCCGCCAACCCATTTGGTTGCCCATTGCCGTATCCCTGGCAGTGGTGGCTGGCCTTGTCATTGGCAACCACATTTCCCCTAACCAGTATGCAGCCGACAATGACCGCAAGGTGAATGCAATTCTCAATCTCATCAATCAGGATTATGTGGACTCAACAAACATCAATGACCTCATTGAGATGAGCATTCCAGAGATTTTGAAAAATCTGGACCCGCACACTACCTACATGAGTGCCGAGGATTTGAGAGCCATGAATGAAAACATGAAAGGCTCTACCAGTGACATCGGCATACAGTTTGAGATGCAAAAAGATACGGCCTGGGTGATTGAAGCCATACCCGGCAGCCCCAGTTCCAAGGTGGGCATCATGCCTGGTGACCGCATCGTGTCGATCAACGGCACGCCCGTCACCGGAGACAAGGTCACCAAATCATTCATCGCCAAACAATTGCGCGGTCCCAAGGGCAGCAAAGTGAAGCTGGACATCAAACGCCGGAGTGCCGCCAAGACACTGACCTTCACCGTCACACGCGGTGACATACCCGTGAACACTATCGATGCGAACTACATGATTGACAAGAACACGGGCTATCTCAAGATTACCCACTTTGGGCGCAACACATTCGACGAGTTCATCAAGTCCATGAAGAGCCTTGAGGGCGAGGGAGCCAGCCGCTACATCATTGACCTGCGCGGCAACGGCGGCGGCTTCATGGAAATCGCCGTGCGCATGGCTAACGAATTCCTGCCGGCAAGCAAGCCCATCGTCTCGATTAAAGGCCGCTACAAACGGGACAGCAACGAGGCGTGGAGTGAGGGCAACGGGAGGTTCCAGGATGCCGAGGTAGTCGTTCTCATCGACGAATACAGTGCCAGTGCCAGCGAGATTTTTGCCGGTGCCATGCAGGACAACGACCGCGGACTTATCGTGGGCTGCCGTTCCTATGGCAAGGGACTGGTGCAAAAGGATTTCATTCTTCCTGACAGCAGTGCCATCCGCCTGACCATCGCACGCTATTACACCCCCAGTGGCCGTTGCATCCAGAAGGATTACAAACGCGGCGACACTGATGGATATGACAACGAGTTGATGGAGAGATACCTGCGCGGCGAGTTGGACAATCCTGACAGCATCAAGATTGACAAGAGCAAGATTTATTCTACCGCCCACGGCCGTACCGTCTATGGAGGCGGTGGCATTGTCCCCGATATTTTCGTGCCCCTTGACAACGACGGATTGAACGGCTATTACTACGAGGTGGAAGGTGCAGGCCTGCTGCATCAGTTCGCATTCAACTACTGCCACGACAACCGTCCGGCGCTGAGCAAGATGACCGACTATAAGCAATTCCTGCGCATGGCGCCCGGCGATGATGTCCTCATCAAGGACTTTGCCGACTTTGCTAATGCCAATGGTATCGTTCCACGCTGGTACTACATCAACGAGTCTCACGACATGATTGTGACAAAGATTAAGGCGCTGATTGCTCGCGACATCTTTGGCAGCCAAGCATATTATCCCATTTTGAACCGCAATGACAAGACTGTTCAGGCAGCCCTGAAGGCGCTGAACAAGCACAAGGCGGTTTTCCCGATTACCGAATCACTGGATCTGAAGTCCATTGCCCTGCAGCGGTCCAAAAAATAGTCACCATCAAATCACGCACACAACACGCCAGTCATGAAGCAGCAATTCACACGAAATCCGATTTGGTTACCCATTGCCATCGCATTGGCAGTGGTTGTCGGTATCGTTCTTGGCCGTCATTTCACCACCAGCAAACCTGTTGCAAACAACGACCGAAAATTAAATGCCATTCTTAACCTCATTGCTCAAGACTATGTGGACACTACCAATCTCAAGGATTTGATTGAAATGAGCATTCCCGAGATACTGAGCAATCTGGATCCACACACCAGTTACTTCACCGCCGAGGAACTGAGAATCGCCACCGATGACCTGAACGGATCATTCAGCGGCATCGGTATCTCATTCGTGCTGACAAACGACACCATTGGCGTGGTCGAAGTCATTCCTGGCGGCCCCAGCGAGAAGGTGGGCATCATGGCAGGTGACCGCATTGTCACCATCGACGACTCGATTGCCACGGGAGAGAAAATGACCAACGGAGAAGTGATCAAACGCCTGCGAGGCAACAAAGGCAGCAAGGTGAAACTCGGTATCAAACGGCAAAACTCAAAAAAGACATTGAACTTCACGGTGACACGCGGCGATATCCCCGTCAACACCGTGGATGCTGCGTACATGATCGACAACACTACTGGCTATATCAAAGTCAATCAGTTTGGACGGCACACCTATGACGAGTTCATCACGGGGATGGCCGGTCTGGCCGAAGAAGGTGCCTCGCGCTATATCATCGACCTGCGCGGCAATGGCGGCGGCTTCATGGAAATGGCCGTACTCATGGTGAACGAGTTCTTGCCCGCCAGCCAACCCATCGTCTTCACCCGCGGCCGCGACAAGCGCAACGACAGCGAGGTGTGGAGCGACGGCAACGGTTCTTTCCAGGATGCCGAAGTGGCTGTGCTCATCGATGAATTCAGTGCCAGCGCCAGCGAGATTTTTGCCGGTGCCCTGCAAGACAATGACCGTGGCCTAATCGTGGGATGCCGCTCATTTGGTAAAGGTCTGGTACAAAAGGAATTCGTCCTGCCCGACAGCAGCGCACTGCGCCTCACCACGGCCCGCTACTACACACCCAGTGGCCGCTGTATCCAGAAGGACTACAAAGAAGGGATGCTCAATTATGAAAAAGAGCTTGTGGACCGCTACATGAACGGCGAGTTGTATAGTCGTGACAGCATGAAGATTGACAAGAGCCAGATGTTCACGACACTGTTTGGCCGCACCGTCTACGGCGGCGGAGGCATTGTGCCAGACATCTTTGTCGCCCGCGACACAACCGGCATCACCAGCTATTTCATTGAGGCCGCCAATGCCGGCCTACTGCAAAGCTATGCCTTCAAATACTGTGACAAGAACCGCAGAACGCTGAGCAATACCAAGGATTATTCCCAGCTCCTCGCCACATTGCCTAGCGATGACAGCCTGCTAAAAGATTTTGCCGACTATGCTGCAGGTCATGGTGTCGTTCCCCGCTGGTACTACATCAACCTGTCGCGTGACGTGATTACCACCAACATCAAGGCATTGATTGCCCGTGACATTCTGGGCAACCAGGCCTTCTACCCTATCCTGAACCGCAATGACAAGACTGTCCAAGCGGCCCTCAAGGCGCTCAACCAACACAAGGCCGCCTTCCCCATTTCCCAATAGCCCAGGTTGGAAATTTCGCCTCCGGCACACCAATAATCAGTGAAACACATCCCCCAAGTTTACATGGCGGGAGGAATTATTTTTTTAAGATTGTATCATTTTCGGCAAAAAAATGATTATCTTTGCCAAAACTATTATATGAGAATTCTTACAAATCAAAATTGAACGATTATGGCAGATAAAACACCTACTCCGCACATCGGCGCCAAATATGGCGAGATTGCACCCACAGTGATTATGGCCGGCGACCCCTTGCGCGCCAAAATGATGGCAGAACGCTATCTGGAAAATCCCGTGCTCTATAACCAGGTGCGCGGCATGCTCGGCTACACCGGCCTGTACAAGGGCCAGCGTGTGTCGGTTCAGGGCCATGGTATGGGTATTCCCTCGATCGGCATTTATTCCTATGAGTTGTTTAACTTCTATGACGTGAAGACAATCATCCGTGTAGGCTCAGCCGGCTCGATGCACCCCGACCTGCACATCGGCGACCTGGTGATGGCAATGGGCGCTTGCACCAACAGTGCCTATGCCATGCAATTCCACCTGCCTGGTGTTTATGCCCCGATTGCCGACTTTGACCTGTTGCGCAAGGCCGTAGAGAAAGCCGAGGAGCTTGGCTACCGTTACAAGGTGGGCAACGTTTATTCGTCTGACGTGTTCTACGATGACACCCCCGACACTGCCCAATGGCAAAAGATGGGTGTCCTTGCCGTTGAGATGGAAGCTCCCGCCCTCTACATGAATGCCGCCCGCAGCGGTGCCCGCGCCCTGTGCATGTGCACCATCAGCGACTCGCTCGTGACCGGTGAAGTGACCACTGCCGAGGAGCGCCAGAACAATTTCACCCAGATGATGGACGTGGCATTCGGGATTATTTAATGTTTAGCCATTAGCGTTTCAAAAAGCATTTCAATATGGCGATGCTATCTCGTATCACCGAACTGTTTGAAATCGACTATCCAGTGATTTCGGGCGGTATGGTGTGGTGCAGCGGGTGGGAACTTGCTGCTGCCGTGAGTAATGCTGGCGGTCTGGGACTGATTGGTGCCGGATCGATGGATGCCGAAGTGTTGCGTGATCACATCACCAAATGCCGCAAGGCGACACCCTACCCATTTGGTGTGAATGTGCCGCTCATGCGCCCGCAAGCGCCTGAGCTGATGGAAGTCATTGCCGAGATGAAGGTCCCTGTAGTGTTCACATCGGCCGGCAGCCCCAAAAAATGGACTGAGTGGTTGCACAAGCGAGGCATCAAGGTCGCCCATGTGGTATCATCGTCGGCATTTGCCGTCAAGTGTGAAGAAGCTGGCGTGGATGCTGTTGTCGCCGAGGGCTTTGAGGCCGGTGGGCACAACGGCAAAGAAGAGACGACGACCATGTGCCTGATTCCAGCCGTGCGCCGTGCCACCAGTCTGCCGCTTATCGCAGCAGGCGGTATCGCCACGGGTGATGCCATGCTGGCTGTCGAGTCCATGGGTGCCGACGGCGTTCAAATCGGTACCTTGTTCGCCTTGACTCAAGAGAGCTCCGCTCACGAGAATTTCAAGCGGCTGTGCCTCAACCTGGACGAAGGCAGCACCCTGCTCCACTTCAGGAAACTGTCGCCCACCCGCCTTGTGAAAAACGGTTTCCAAAATGCCGTTCAAGATGCCGAGAACCGAGGAGCTACCGAGGAGGAACTGCTCGAAATTATCGGCCTTGGCAAAACACGCACTGGCATCTTTGAAGGCGATGTTGAGAACGGAGAACTAGAAATCGGGCAAGCCTCCAGCCTGCTCAGGGGACGTGAAATAGAGCCAGTCGATGTAGTGATGCAACGCTTCGTTCAAGAGTATTACATCGCACGTAAACAGCTCATCAACCAAGCACTGGAAGAGCAAATTTCCAGAAGAACTTTAATGTAGCTGCTCGATTTGGATTCCTCCAAATCGAAGTTTAGTGCTAAGTTTATAGAGTTTTGCGAAAATTCGAGAGTTAATTGAATTATTTAAACATTTAATTTAATATTATAGCATAAATCGATTATGTCACAGTGGTTTGAGTGCAAGGTAAAATATGACCGCACCATGGAGAACGGTGCAATGAAGACCGTTTCGGAACCTTATCTTGTTGATGCCCTTTCCTTTACCGAGGCCGAGGCCCGCATTACTGACAAGATGCAACCTTACATCAGTGGAGAATTCAAGGTAGATGCCGTGAAACGAGTAAATCTCAGCGATATCTTTTATAATGAGAGTGGCGACCGTTGGTACAAAGTGAAAACCAACTTCATCACTATCGACGAAAAGACGGCTGTCGAGAAGCGCACGGCCAGCTACCAGTTGGTCCAGGCCAATGACCTGAAAGGCGCGCTCGCCATCTTCCTTGAAGGGATGCACGACACGATGGCCGATTATGAAATCGCGTCTATTGCCGAGACCCCGCTCATGGACGTCTTCCCAGCCGACCTGAGCGAAACCCGCGCTGACCGCGAAGCAAGACAGAAAGCACAAAGCAATAAGGATTGAGACGCGATGGCCAACATCAAAGAGAATCTCAAAACAGTTACCGCACAGTTGCCTGAAGGTGTGCAGCTTGTGGCTGTGTCAAAATTCCATCCCGTCGAGGAGCTGGCAGAAGCCTACGAGGCCGGTCAGCGTCTGTTTGGCGAGAACCGTGTCCAGGAACTGGTTGCCAAAGCCCCACAACTGCCCGAAGACATCCGTTGGCACTTCATTGGTCACCTGCAGAAAAACAAGGTGCGCGCCCTCATGCCTCATGTGAGCGTGATTGAGAGCGTGGACAGTGTGCAACTGCTCAGGCTCATAGAGAAAGAGGCCGCACGCATTGACCGCACCGTTGACGTGCTGCTGCAACTGCATGTGGCACAGGAGGAGACCAAGAGCGGATTCAGTGTCGATGAGGTACTAGAAGCCGCCGATGCCGGAGAGTTGACCGAAGGGGTTCCCCATGTGCGCGTGTGTGGCGTGATGGCGATGGCCTCGTTGACCGACGACATGGAGCAGGTGGCACGAGAGTTCGACCTCGTGCGCCGTACCTACTTGACACTGAAGGACGGCTGCTTTGACGAAAGCGAGTATTTCAATCACCTGAGCATGGGCATGAGCGACGATTGGCAGGTTGCCGTGAAATACGGCGCGACACTGGTGCGCATCGGCACCGCCATTTTCGGGCCGAGAAAATACTGATTTTAATAAAAAATCATCCAGAATACGGCAATTTGCAAAAATTGTCGTATTTTTGCCAAAAATTATCACAACAACAACATTAATAACCAAATTAGAAACAAGATGACAACAGAAAAGAAAAACGGAGCATTGGTGTCAATTATCGCCATGATGTTCCTTTTTGCCATGATCGCATTTGTGACGAATATGGCAGCGCCGTTTGGCACAATTTGGGACGACCACTACAGCTGGGCTGGCATGATGGGCAACATGATGAATTTTGCTGCCTATCTGTTCATGGGCATTCCCGCTGGTATCCTTATTACTAAAATCGGCTACAAGAAGACAGCTTTACTGGCTCTGGCGCTTGGTTTTATCGGAATGGCTGTTCAGTTCCTGTCCAGCACGATGAACGCAACGGAGATCAGCACTTACATTATTTACTTAGTTGGTGCTTTCATCTGCGGCTTTTGCGTCTGCATTCTCAACACTGTTGTTAACCCGATGCTCAACCAGTTAGGTGGTGGCGGCAACCGCGGCAACCAGCTCATCCAAACCGGTGGCTCGCTCAATTCACTGGCTGCCACGCTGACTCCCATGCTTGTGGGTATGCTGATTGGCGAGACCGTTGAAAAGACCACCATGGAATCGGTACAACCGCTGCTCATCATCGCTATGGCCATCTTTGCCATCTCGTTCTGCATCATTTACTTCACCAAGTTGCAAGAGCCTGAGACCGAAGCCCAAAACGTGATGGAAGGTGTGAAAGGTGCGTTGAGCTACCGTCACCTCGTGCTTGGTATCATTGCAATCTTCTTCTATGTGGGCATCGAGGTGGGCATCCCCGGCCAGCTGTTGTTCTACTTGACTGAACCCGTTGCCGAAGGTGGTGTACTGGGCAGTGCCCCCATCGCTGGTACTATTGCAGGTATTTATTGGCTGCTCATGCTCGTGGGCCGCTTTAGCAGTTCATTGATTTCAGGTAAAGTTTCTCCCCGCACCCAATTGGTTTGCACTACCACAGTCGCCATCGTCCTGTTGCTGATTGCCATCTTCCTCCCCGAGGACATTAAGATGACCTTGAAGGGCGCCGAGGTTCCCGTGAAGGTGCTGTTCATCATCATGTGCGGTATCTGCACTTCGGTGATGTGGGGTGTTGTCTTCAACCTTGCCACCGAGGGCCTGGGCAAATTCACCGCTGCCGCTTCTGGTCTGTTCATGACCATGGTAGTCGGTGGAGGTATTATGCCACTAATCCAGAACTTCATGGCCGAGAAAGTGGGTGACATCCAGAGCTATTGGTTGGTTGTCGCCATGCTGGCCTACATGTTGTTCTATGCACTCGTTGGCAGCAAGCCCAGCGAAAAAGTCAAGTAATCGTCTCACAACTAAACGGATAGAAGCGGTTGCGTCAACATGATGCAACCGTTTTTTTCAATGCTATTATTTTTTTTGTTTGAATATATTTTTTCGTTTTACAGAAAAGCAGTATTTTTGTAACACTAAGCATCAAAACCTCTTTTAATTATGATAGACTCCAAATTGATGACTCGTGCGGCGGACAACATCCGCATTCTGGCTGCTTCGATGGTCGAGCAGGCCAAGTCAGGACATCCTGGTGGCGCCATGGGCGGCGCAGACTTTGTCAATATCCTGTTTTCGAAATACTTAGTGACCGATCCTGATAATCCCGCATGGTTTGCCCGTGACAGGTTCTTCCTGGATCCCGGACACATGTCGCCGATGCTATACAGCGTGCTGCACCTTGCAGGCCGCTACACGACCGACGACATCAAGGCATTCCGCAGCTGGGGCAGCATCACTCCCGGTCATCCCGAACTGGATGTCAAACATGGCGTAGAAAACACATCCGGCCCGTTGGGCCAAGGACATGTGATGGCCATTGGCGCCGCCATTGCTGAGCGCTTCATCGCCACACATTACAGCGAGGTGTTTGCCCACAAGACCTACGCCTTCATCAGTGACGGTGGCGTTCAGGAGGGCATTTCACAGGAAGCTGCCCGCATTGCCGGTTATCTGGGACTGAATAACCTAATCATGTTCTATGACAGCAACACAGTGCAATTATCCACCAATTGTGATGCTGTGAGCAACGAGGATACCGCCATGAAGTACCGCGCGTGGAATTGGAACGTCATCGAGTGTGACGGGACCGACCCTGCCGCACTGGCCGACTCATTGGACAAAGCGCTCACCGAAAAAGAACGCCCCACTATCATCATTGGCCGCACCATTATGGGACGCGGATGCGTCACTGCCGAAGGCGAGAACTTTGAGGGCAAGTGCAGCACTCACGGCAACCCGTTGAGCAAATCGGGAGCAGACTTCGGCAAAACCATTGAACACTTGGGCGGTAATCCCGAGAATCCATGGGTAATATTCCCCGAGGTGGCTGAACTGTATGCCCAGCGCGCCAATGAGCAACGCAAGCTGGTCGCTGAGCGCCAGCGCGCCATCGACGTATGGGCACAGCAGAACCCCGAGGCAATGCAACGTCTGCAGGAATACATCGACGGCAAGGCGCCCCAAGTGGACTATGCCGCCATCGCCCACAAGCCCGGCATCGCCACGCGAGCGGCATCGGCCAATGTGCTTGCCGCCCTGGCCGAGCAGGTTGAAAATATGATTGTTTCGTCGGCCGACCTGGCCAACAGTGACAAGACCGACGGCTTCCTCAAGGTGCGCGGCGCGTTCAAGAGGCATGATTTCCAGGGAGCTTTCCTGCATGCAGGAGTTTCTGAACTTGCCATGGCGGCCATTATTAATGGTATCGCCCTGCATGGCGGAGTGATTGCCGCTTGCGGCACGTTCTTTGTCTTCAGCGACTATATCAAACCCGCTGCTCGCTTGTCGGCACTGATGGAGCTGCCCGTCAAGTTCATCTGGACGCACGATGCTTTCCGCGTTGGCGAGGACGGCCCCACCCATGAGCCAGTGGAGCAGGAGGCTCAAATCCGCCTGATGGAAGAATTGAAGAATCATCATGGCCGCAACAGCATGCTCGTGCTGCGTCCTGCCGATGCGGCCGAGACTTCGGTGGCATGGAAAATGGCCATGGAAAATAACCTAACGCCAACAGCACTGATTCTCTCACGCCAGAATATCGACGATCTGCCCTCGGCTTCGGGCAACCGATTTGCCGACGCTTTGGGAGCTGAACGTGGCGGATACATCGTTATCAAGCAAGAGAAACCCGACATTGTTCTCGTGGGCAATGGCTCAGAGGTTGCTACACTTGTTGCAGCCAATGACATCATCAAGGAGAAAGGCATTAAAGCCCAAATCGTATCAGTGCCCTCTATTGGAGTATTCCTAAACCAGGATATAGACTACCGCAACGAGGTGATTCCCTCTGGTATTCCCGCCTTCGGTCTGACTTCAGGTTTGCCCAGCACATTGCGCAGTGTAGTGCCTACCGGCACCATTTATGGATTGGATCACTTTGGTGCCTCGGCATCCTACAAAGTGCTTGACGAGAAGTTCGGCTTCACCCCTGAGCAGGTGGCTGAAAAAATTCTTCAAACACTTTAACTGGAGCAATGACTGCCCATTTTATTAGTTCATTTCATGGTTTTTTCTACATTTGAGAATATTTTTAGTTAAAATATTTTTTCGGATATTATTTTTTCTATAATTTTGCAGTTTAAAATAGGTATCACCCATTTATTAAGATAAAATAACACATTTAAACATATAAGGAATTATGAAAAAGGTTTTATTATTAGTTCTCCTTTGCGTTTCATACTTAGCTCCATGTAACGCACAAGAGGTTGTTTACGTAGAAGACCCCTCACAGGGCTATTTGTTCAACCGCATGAGGGACAATTGGTTCATCGACGCCGAGGGTGGTGTTGGTTTCTTCATGTCCCCCTATGACGCACATGCTCCTTTCGGCAAACGAATCGGCGCCAAGGTAAACATTCACGTTGGTAAGTGGTTCTCACCGCTCCTCGGTTTGCGTTTTGGTGGTGATTTCGAGCAGCTCAGGGGTGCAACCTGGACCGGCAACTATGCCGCCCTGGGTTACCGTAACTGGCCCGAAATGTACGAGAACGGCCGTTATGCTCCCACTCACTTTAATGACGTAGGTTTGACCGGTGACGTTCTGTTCAATGTATCGAACTGGTTGGCTGGCTACAAGCCCCACCGCTTCTACAATGCAATTTTCTACGTTGGTATGGATGCTAACTGGGTATATGCCCGCTCTGGCGCTCGCCCCGTTTCTCATGGCAAGTGGGAATATGGTGCTAACGACGATGAGGACCACTGCCGCAACTATAGCTTGCACACTGGCTTGCTCAACGCCTTTGCCCTTTCAAAGAAATTTGACCTTCTGCTCGATCTTCGCTTCGACTTCATGCAGGAGCACACCGATGGTGCAGGTATGGGCTACAGGACCTGGAACGAGTATCCCAGCATCATGGTCGGTATGAGCTACAAGATTGGCAAGAGCGAGTGGAATGCTCCCGTTCAGGCTGTATGCCCCGAGTGGAGATACACCGATGCCGAGGGTGATGACCTGACCGCAAGACTGAACGATGCTAACCGTCGCATCAACGACCTCGAGAACCAGCTGCGCAAGTGCTTGGAGAAGAAAGCCGAGCCCGCTGCTCTGACTCCTGGTGCAATTCCCGCTCCCCTTGCAACCATCTACTTCCCCATCAACCGCACCGATGTTCTTGGCGTTCAGCGCAACGTACTCGATGCCGTTTCGGAGGTAATGAAGAACGAGAACAGCAACTACCTGCTGACTGGTTGGGCTGACAACTACACCGGCAATGACCAGATCAACGTGCGTCTGCGCAAGGGTCGTGTTGCCACCGTTAAGAAAGAGCTCGTTAAGAAGGGTATCGCTGACAGCCGTCTCGAAACCGAAATCAATAACGGTGAGTTGACCGACTACGGTCCCAAGTGCGCATCGCTTGATCGCGCTGTGACCATCCACCGCAAGTAAAAAATATTCCATTGAGAATATAATAAAAGATGTCTCACTATTGCGTGGTGAGACATCTTTCATATATGTATTAGAGCAACCTCTGGTTTCCCAAGAACCCTCATGGCATCCACCTCGAGCAAAGACACATTGCTGAAGCTCATTCGCGACGGCGAGCCGTTGTCATTCAGGCAGCAGCTTTCTCTCACCGTCACATTGAGTCTGCCCGCCATCCTTGCCAACGCCTCGGCGATGGTGATGCAGTTCATCGATGCAGCCATGGTGGGGCAACTGGGTGCCGATGACTCGGCATCAGTTGGACTGATGGGTTCAACCAACTGGCTTTTTGAGGGTGTGCTCAGTGCTTTCGCTGCAGGATATGCAGTGCAAGTGGCACACCTGTTGGGAGCCAAACGCAATGCCGACGCCCGCCAATTGGTTCGTCAAGCCATTGTCGTGTGTCTGGGCTTCAGCCTGTTGTTGGCAGGAATCGGCCTGTTATTGTGCAGGCCCTTGCCCGTGTGGTTGGGCGCTGAGCCACACATTAGGGGCAATGCCACCCTCTACTTCGGCACCTTCATGCTGTTTGTGCCGTTCTTCATGCTCGACATCGTGGCAAGTTCCATGCTTCGCAGCAGTGGCAACATGCGCATACCCAGTGCACTCAATATAGTAATGTGTGTGCTGGATGTGGTTTTCAATTTCTTCCTCATCTTCCCCACTCGCGAGATCACAGTCCTCGGACACTCCATGACGATGCCCGGGGCTGGGTTGGGAGTTGTTGGAGCCGCGTTGGGTACGGCAAGCGCCGGACTCGTGATATCCATGTTGATGCTTTATTACCTCGCGTTTCGCTCCAGTGAGCTCAAACTAACCACTGACCGCGGTTCATTCAAGCCCGCGTGGAAGCCCTTCAAGAAATCCATCAAGATTTCGTCACCGATGGGGCTGCAGCACATCATGATGTGCACTGCATTGATTGTCATTACGGGAATCGTCGCTCCGCTAGGCAGCATTGCACTTGCGGCAAACTCCTTCGGAATCACCGCCGAGAGCCTTTGTTACATGTCAGGATATGGTATCGCCGATGCGGCGACAACCCTTGTGGGACAGACTTTGGGTGCACGCCGTGAGAACCTCACGCGACGTTTTGCATGGATTTCGGTATTGTCAGGCATGATCATTATGGGCATCATGGCAGGGCTGATGTTCGTCTTTGCCACGGAGTTGATGGGCCTCATGTCGCCGGTTCACGAAGTTGTTGAGCTGGGAGCCCGATGCCTGCGCATCGAAGCATGGGCCGAGCCCTTGTTTGCCGCCTCTATCATCGGCTATGGCGTCTTTGTCGGAGCAGGATATACATTGGCACCCTGCGGCATCAACCTCGTGTGCCTGTGGGTCCTCAGACTGGGTTTGTCTATTATCCTGGTAACTTCGATGGGATTGTATGGCGTGTGGATGGCCATGGCCATAGAATTGTGCGTACGCGGATTGATATACCTTGTGTGGCTCAAATCCAAGCGATGGGTCAGGAGCGTTCTTGACTAACGGGAGTGCGCTTGAACTTCTCGGCCATAATCACACCTACCAAAATGAGCACACAACCGATATAGGCAATCGCATTGGTGCGTTCGCCGAACCAGATGGCGGCTGCAATCATCGAAATGATGGGACTCAAGTAGAAATAGTTGCTGGCTCTGACTGCACCTATTCGCTTGACGGTGATCCCCCAAATAAAGTATGCCGCCATCGAACAGATCAATCCCAAGTAGAGGAGGTTGCCCCAAACCTCAGGCTTCTGCAAGGTCTGCCAGTCAATATGCGATTTTTCCATAGCCAGCAGCGGCAATGCCGACAAAATGCCATAAAAGAACAGCTTGCGGGTGATGAACAGTGTGGTATAGGTGCGATTCAACTTCTTGAGCGCCATAGAATAGAAAGCCCACACAAACGCAGCCAGCAGCGCCAACAAATCACCTGAGATGCTGTCACCCCAAACAAAACCATTCTTCAACGCCAACATCACCGACCCGACAAAGGCAATAATCATGCCCAGGCACGACAGCCATGTGATGCGTTCATCACGATAGAAGATGGCACCCATCAACGCTGTTGTCAAGGGAGCGGTACTCACCAACACTGCCACGTCGCTGATGAGCGTAAGTTCCAAAGCCGTGTTCTCAGCGATGAAATAGGCCGAACCGCCTGCGACGCCACACACGACGAATAACAATTCGTCGCGCCATCCCGTATAGCGCACCTTGAAACGGCAAATCACCAGCAATGACAGGTAGGCAATGGTAAAACGTGCCACGAAAATCTCGGTAGGCGTAAGTCCGGCATCAAGCAACACCCTCGTGTTGAGGAACGAAATGCCCCACACAAGGATCATGGCAAAGGCTGCCACATGATACCAGAAGTCGCTATTTTTTTTGACTTGAGCCATGAGAATTGCGATACAAAGGTAATATTAAGTTTTGAAAAAACACTACCTTTGCAATAATGAATCAAGAAGAATTCTTAAATAGCATTTTAACTGCCGAGGAGTCTCAAGCCATCAAGCGCGAGCGCATTCTGGTGGCGCTGAGTGGAGGAGCCGACTCGGTGGCATTGCTGCGTGCATTGTTGGCGGCAGGCTATAACTGCCATGCGGCGCACTGCAACTTCCACTTGCGAGGAGAGGAATCCTTGCGCGACGAGAACTTCGTGCATGACCTGTGCCAACGGCTTGACGTCCCCTTGTCGGTCAAGGATTTTGACGTCACCGCCTATCAGAATGAACATGGCGGCTCGGTCGAGATGGCCTGCCGCGAGCTGCGCTATGCCTGGTTCAAGCAGGAGTTGGAACGCCTTGGCTGCACCCTCATTGCCGTTGCCCATCATGCCGATGACCAGATTGAGACCTTCTTCCTCAACCTGTTGCGCGGCACAGGATTAAAAGGGCTTGCAGGCATGCAAAGGACTAACGGCTTCATCTGGCGTCCCATGCTGAATGTCACTCGTGCTCAGGTGCTCGATTACCTTGACAGCATCGGCCAAGACTATGTAACCGACAGCACAAACTCACAGAACGACTACCGCCGCAACCGCCTGCGCAACATCGTCCTGCCATTTATCGAGCAGGAGTTCCCCGATGTCAAGGCGCGTATCCACAAGACCATGCAAAACCTCTCTGACGATTTTGAATTGCTGGACTGGCTGGTGAGTGATCTCAGGCTTGACTTGCCGTTGATTGACATAGAAGAAATTATCGACCATCCTATGGCCGCTTCCCTACTCTACCACCGCATCCGTGAATTTGGCTTCAACCGCGACCAGTGCAATCAAGCAATCGAGGCGGCAAAAAAAGAGCATTGCGGGCGGCAATTCGCAGCTGGCAACTACCTGCTTGTCGTGAACCGAAAAACCTTTGGGGTATTCGAACAATATGAAGAGCCATGGGAAAGCGAGATTCCTTTCGACGTACTGGCCGGCACCAATAGCCCGATTAATATCACCTCATACCGAGGTCACACCCCATTCTCGCCACGCATGTGCTGCAACGGGATTCGTGTTGCCTTCAACACCCAACTGCTTGACTGCAAGCACATCGTGCTCCGACATTGGCGTAAAGGCGACCGTTTTCAGCCATTCGGCATGAAAGGCACCAAACTAGTGAGCGACCTCTTCAACGACCTGAAACTGGACTATGACGACAAAAAACGAGCCTGGCTCCTTGAGGCCGATGGCGAAATCATCTGGGTCGTCGGACAGCGCTCTTCCGCACTCTATCCTGTCCCCATCGAGAGCCAAGATTACATCATTCTGACTAAGTTAATACCGTGATTGAGCCAACTTCAGGCAAAAATTATCAAAAAACAGGCAAAAAATTTGCACAAAACGAAACTTGGCAGTACCTTTGCACCCCAAATGAGTGAGTTTGCAAGGCAGATTCACTTCCGGAGAGATGGCAGAGTGGTCGAATGCGGCGGTCTTGAAAACCGTTGAGGCTAACTACCTCCAGGGGTTCGAATCCCTTTCTCTCCGCATTTTTTTGCCCTTTTGTCAGGCAAATGCAGGATGGTCCTGTAGCTCAGCTGGATAGAGCAACAGCCTTCTAAGCTGTGGGTCTTGGGTTCGAATCCCAACAGGATCACGCTTCCAAAACGAAACCCCTCGAGTCGGTTTTTCTGACTTGAGGGGTTTCACTTATTTAGTACCGCATCTAAGAAGATGTCGCCCGTATCGACGTCCTTTCGGGTGATCATGCCGAAGATGTCGAGGTTCTGGGGACAGTCGGCCAGGGGCAGTTCAATCTCCATGCTGTAGTCGTCGGCGTCGGTAAAGATGCGGTTCTCCGATACATACTCTATCGAAGACCCCTTCTTCAGCGCTGCCTGTTTTCCGTTTATTGTGAGTATCATAAAAATCGGTTGGTTTACACAAAGGTAAGCCAACCGATTAAATCTTGAAAAGACGTGAGAAAAAGTTATAAACCTTCTATCCAATACATAACTTTATACTCTTGATCAGTATATTCTAAAAATTTCATGCATTCTTTATGTTGTTTAGTTTTATTAATTCTTTCGAAATATATATAAATAAATGAATCTTCAAGTCCATCGTTTTTAAAAATAAATCCATTTTGTTTGGCTGTACTAATAAATGTTTTATATGCAGATTTGCTATGGAAGGTATAATTAGCCCAACCCGAAATTCTTCCTGACGGCTTATATACCAATACTAAAAAACTACGATCTATTCCACGCTCCCACTCTACTCTGCTCGTCGATTCAATGTGATGACAATTTTTTAGCCAAAATGTGTATTGTGTTTCATTCTCGTTTCCCTTATCTGATATATAACTGCCTCCATAATTATAACCGTAAGCACCAATTGCATCGTTAAATTCAGATACTCGCTCAGTCTTTTTTATCACCTTCATAAAGGTAGAATATGTCAAGTGTTGAGCGAAGCAAAAAGAACACATTAGCAGCATTAAAATAGAAAGCAATAACTTTTTCATCTCTGTAAGCCTATTAAGAATAACATATTAAGAAGCAGCAAAGATAAGAATTATCTCTCTATTTTCTTTTAGATTTCGGTGATTTAAATAAATCGTTCTCGCTCGGCAATGCTCATGCAAGCATGGCATTGCACTCACTTAATCACGATTTTATTGTTCATAAGGCGTTGGTACTCGTCCTGCGCCTGGTTGGATAAACTTGGCGGCGCCTTAGCAAATCGAGCGAGCTCGTTTGCATTCGGCTTGCACAAGTTTTTATGCCTTTGTCGCCGGTCACGGTGTCCGCGGTAACGAGGGGCTCGTCCAATCGCTCGTTGAGTCGGGCGATGGTATCCTTCAAGTCATTTCTCTCTTGCTTGATATTCAGTGGATTATTGGGGGATACAATGTACCCCCCTTTTGTGGTATAACAGGGTTTTTAGACGATTATTATGGAATGACAACATTTCATAAACTACTAATTCACAATCTTTTAACGTATCATAACGACTCTTGAGATACCGCTTGAAAGTCCCAACAGGATTGCGTTTTCAATTTAGGCACTGGAAATCATAGATTTATTCGATGGATTTCGGGGCTTTTTTCTTTTTTGTTTTGGAATATTTTTGCGGATTGGTTGGTGGTTGGGGAAAAAAGTAGTACTTTTGCGGCAAAATTGATGGTAATCGGGTGGCTTGGGGCCATCTCGATGCAAGGGAATCCGGTGAAAGTCCGGAACTGTACCTGCAGCTGTAATCCCCTCAAAACACAGGGTTTGCTTACTAAATGTCACTGGCCGAGCACAAGGCTGGGAAGGCAAAGCAGACCGGGGAAAAGTCAGAAGACCTGCCATCGTTGAAAAAACAACAGTACGTTCACTCAGGAACAGGTGTGACGGAAAGCAAATGAAGAAAAGAAAAAGACTGACAGCAGCAGTGCTGGCTTTATGCACGTTTGCGGCTGTCAATGCACAAGATGGCATCTGGCGGCAGGATAGTCTGCCCGAGGTGGTGGTAACGGGTACTGGCACTCAGCACCTGCTGAAGGATGCACCCGTACAGACCGAGGTGATTACCAGCAAAATGTTGCGCAACTATGCGGGCAAGAGCATTGAGGACATCCTGGGTGGCCTCACCGCGTCGTTTGCCTTCAACCAGGACGATATGGGCTCGCAGATGCAGCTGAACGGCCTGGGCAACAGTTATATCCTGATACTGATAGACGGCAAGCGCATCCACGGCGACGTGGGCGGACAGAACGACTTGTCGCTCATCGACCCGCAGAACATCGAGAAAATCGAGATTGTGAAGGGTGCATCGAGTGCGCTCTACGGATCGGACGCTATTGCGGGTGTGGTCAACATCATCACCAAGAAGCACCGCGAGGAAGGTTTGTTGATTGAGAACACCACGCGCATCGGCAGCTATGGTGACGTGCGCCAACACAACGGTTTAGCGTTGAACTACGGCAAGTTCAGCAGCTATACCAACTTCCAGTTGCAGCACAGCGATGGCTGGCAGAACACCGCCGTTGAGCACACTGAAGGCTCGGAGCCTCCCATTACCGATTCCCGCAACAAGACTGTGAACCGCCACACCAACTGGCAGATTGCTGAACGCTTGACCTATCAGCCGATCAAGAATTTGGAGCTCTATGCCGAGGGAAGCACCTACTGGAAGCGTATCTACCGCGTGAGCGGCCACCATCCCCACTATGACGTGAAGACCTGGGACATGGAGTACCACAACGGCTCTGCATCGGTTGGCGGCAAGTGGAACAAGTCAAAGACCGACTACATTTCGCTCGACGTGGACTGGCACCGCCATGCCTATTACTATTATTACACCGCCACGACACTCGTCGAGGACTACGAGAAAAGCGCGGGCACACCCTATTACCCCTACTTCCCCTATCTTCCTGACCAAAAAGAGTTACAGAGCGACCAACAGCGCACCATGGCTGCGTTGAAAGGCGTGTTCACCCTACCCTACAAGAACATCCTGAGCACTGGCGCTGAATTCCGCTATGACTGGCTCCATGCCCCCACACGTGTCAAGGGCGGCAAAGCCAGCGACTGGACAGCCGCCGTATATGTTCAGGACGAATTCAACCTCATCCGTAACGTGAACATCACCGCTGGCTTACGCCTGAACCAGAACGAGCAATTCGGCACAAAACTGACGCCCAAGGTGTCGGCCATGTGGAAACCGGCTGATGCCTGGCGATTGCGTGCCACGTGGAGCCAGGGCTTCAAGACGCCCGCCATCCGCGAACTGTTCTATCGCTATGTGCGCCAGATGAGCGGAACCTATCTTTACCTCGGCAACACCGACCTCAAGCCCCAGTCGAGCAACTATTTCTCGCTGAGCGGTGAATATGGCTGGCGCGGCCTGAATGTGACCGTCACAGGTTATTATAATAAGGTCAAGGACATGATAGCGCTGGTGACCATTCCCAACTATCAGGCCCCCGACGAGTACATCATCCAATATGACCCCGTCAAGACACGCCAGTACCAGAATATCGAGGACGCCAAGACCTATGGCGTTGACGTGAACGTCAATTACCAGTGGAGGGAATTTTCTTTTGGGCTGGGCTACAGTTACTTGGATACCGACGCCAACCAATATGACACCAACCACGACAAGATGAAGCAAGTCACCATCGACGGCATGGCCCACCACAAAGGCAACTGGTTTGCCACCTGGGGCCACCGCTTTTCGGCAGACTACCGCTTGAGCGTGGGCATCTATGGCCGTATGTCGAGCACCCGCTATTATCAGGATGACGGTAACGGCAAGGGCTACCAGACGTGGCGCCTGTCCACCACGCATGACCTGGGGCACTTTAAGGCCACCTCATGGCGCATCGAGGCCGGTATTGACAACATCTTCAACTACTGCGACCGCACACCTCACGGGCTGCACCTGGGCACAACTACCCCTGGACGCACTGGCTATGTGTCGCTGACCATCCGCTTCAACCAAGGAAAGAAACTTTCAAATAAGTATAAGTCTAACTTTAATTCCAAACAACAAAACAATGATGAAGATTAAATCTTTTATGATTGCCATGATGGCAATCTGCCTGACCATGGGCTTCACCTCTTGCAGTGACGACAAGGACGATCCCATCGAAAACAACTACACCGTTTACCAGAAAGCCGTTAACGAGACCGTCAAGTCTCAGAAGAAGAACAACAAGGCAATCCTGCTGGTGGCCTTCGGTTCTACCTGGGAGCAGGCCTACGATGCATTTGATGCTACCGTAGCCGCTTACAAGAGCAAATTCCCCGGTTATGACGTTTATCTGTCATTCTCATCAGCCATCTGCATCAACCGTGCTGCCGCTGGTGAGAATGTTGATCCCCGCAATTTCTATGCTCCTCCCTTCTGGCTCAACGCCTTTGCACAAAAGGGTGTTCAGTACAGCGAAATCGTTGTTCAATCCCTGCAGGTGATTCCCGGTGAGGAATATACCCGCGTGATCAACTACATCAAGGACTTTGCCAACAACGCCAATGGTGACATCGACGACAATTATCTGGCTAACGTAACCCTGAAACTTGGTGTGCCCCTGTTGCAGGATGCTGAAGCTGACGTTAACCTCGTTGCCAGCGAGTTGAACAAGCTCTATAGCACTCAGGCCAATGAGGGCGTCGTTGCCTTTATGGGTCATGGCAATCCCGACAGTTACGACACCTACAAGGCCAACGTGCGCTACACCCAGCTCGAGGAAGCCCTGCAGCAGTTCAACAGCCACTACTTTGTGGGTACTGTTGACATGATGGAAAACTTCAAGACCAACGTTTATGCACGCATGCTGGCTGCCGGTATCACTAGCGGTAAGGTATATTGCCATCCCCTGATGTCGATTGACGGTGACCACGGTCACAACGACATGGCCGGTGACGATGACGACAACTGGGACGGCACCAAGTTCACCCCCAACGATGAGGGTGAGGTTGAGGACACTTCCTGGAAGATGTACTTCTACCACTTGGGTTATGAGTGCAACAACTCGACCATGATCGAGAAGGGCCTGCTCGAACTCCCCACCATCCGTCAAGTGTGGATGAACCACACCACCGACGCCATCAACGGTGAGCCTTTGGACTTCTATCACAGCAAGAATCCCGAGTAATCCGACGATAATCCTTAGGGTCCCTAAAGTCCTTAAAGACCCTAAGGACTTTACAGAATAGAACTAAGAAGTGATCAAGAAAATCATATTACTTACTGTGGCGCTCCTATCGTGGAGTGCCACATTTTCCCAAATCCACAAGATGGAACGCAGCGACTCGTCGATGACGAGCCGCGTTTACACCTTAAATCCGGTGGTCGTGACCGGTTCAGGTCACCACCAGCGCCTGAAATCCACCGCCACTCCCGTCCATGTACTCAGCAGTCAGGAAATTAAGGAACAAGGTATTACCACATTTGACGGCGCTTTAACCCGCATGATGCCGCAGGTGTCGATGGCGCCCAACTCGATGGGCTCCTTCTTGAGGCTCAACGGACTGGGGAACAAGTATATCCTGATTTTGATTAACGGTCAAAAACTGACGGGCGATATCTCCAATAACGTCGATTTGAACCGCATCAACATGGCGCGTGTGAAGCGTATCGAGGTGCTCGACGGCGCTGCATCATCGCTCTACGGCTCGGATGCCATTGCCGGCGTCATCAACATCATCACCGACCAGCCCACACGCGATTTGGTGAGCGTGACCAGCGACACACGCATTTCAGGCCATGGCCAGTTGACCGAAAACATCACCCTGGACATTTTCAAGAACGGCTTCGGTTCCTATACTTCTTTCTCGCGCGACCAAGCCGACAGTTACCGCATCAACGATGTGGAATATGTCAAGGACTCAGAAACCGAGACTCAGCCGACCATCGCTCCCTTCTTCACGGGCTACCGTGCTAATCTCGTGGGTCAGAAGTTTACCTATTCCCCCGACGAGCATTTGGCGCTGAATGCCGGCATCGACTATTCCTACAAGATCACCGACCGCCCCAACACCCGCAAGGACATCACTGGCGGCACCGACTACGAGATGCGCTACAAGGGCCTGCGCTGGAACGTGGGCGGTATCTACAAGTTCACGAGCCGGAACTCGTTGCAGGCCGACTTCACGGTCGATCGTTTCCGCTATGGCAAGCAATATGACGTGGCCACCAAGACCTACGCCATCGACGATTATGTGCAGTCCAAGAAGCAGCGCTCGATGGAAGGGCAGCTGAAAGCCATCCTAGGCTTGATGAAGAACTCAACCACCATCTTCGGTGCTGACTGGCGCAAGGACTACCTGACTGCCACCTCGGGCAACATCAACCAGAATGCCTACACGGCAGCCGCTTTTGCACAGCACGAAATGCTGTTCTTTGACCGACTCACTGCCACCGTGGGAGTTCGCCTGACCTATCACGAAACCTTCAACTGGCACCTCACGCCCAAGGCCACGCTGATGTATGCCCCTGGCAACTTCCGCCTGCGTGCCACCTATTCGGCGGGCTTCCGCGCCCCGGGTCTTGACGAGTTGTATTACCACTATTTCTCGGTCAACCGCGGCAAGGCACAGATTATCTTCGGCAACAAGGACCTCAAGCCCGAAAAAAGCAACTATTTCTCGCTCAATGCCGAGTACCGCAGCAATATCCTTGCCGTGAGTGTGACAGGATTCATGAATCGCATCAACGACATGGTCATCAGGCAGAATATCGACGTGGATGCAGCCTCACTGGCCATGCTGCAGGCCGAATTCCCCGAGATGACCGAAGACCAGGCCCAAAAGCTCGAGCGTTACTCGCTTTATAAGAACAGCGACAAGGGGGATGTCAAGGGCGTGCAGGTCAATGTCTCGGCCAACTTGTTCAGGGGCTTCAACCTGTCGGCCAACTACGTTTACACTTATGCCCGCACTTGCAGCGGTGACCAATGGACTCCGCTGGAGCGCAGCATCCGCAACGCAGCCACCGTTGCCGCCAACTATTTCCACAGCTGGGGTAATTATGGCCTGAGCGTGAACATCAACGGCAGGTTGCAGTCCAAAACCTACTATCCCGACTATGAGGACGCCCCGGGCTACGGCATCTGGAACCTGAACACGACCCACTCGTTTGAGGGGTTGAAGCATTTGTATTTAGAGCCGAGCATCGGCATCGACAACATCTTTGACAAGGTGGATCGCCGCATCGACTCGTCCAACCGCAAGTATGCCCTGTATTCACCGGGGCGCATGCTCGTAATTGGCCTGAAATTGAAAATTAAGTAACCTTATATTGCATAATGGAGGATTGTCGTGAGACAGTACCTCCATTATTAATATTTTTGCTAAATTTGCGACTGATATGGGTAAGATTATAGTAGCAGGCATCGGACCTGGCAGCAAAGAAGACATCACTCCCGCCGTACTCGACGCAGTGTGTGCGGCAGACGCCATTGTGGGCTATAAATACTATTTCCAGTTCATCCAGGATTATGTCCATGATGGCTGCGAATGCATCGACACAGGCATGAAGAAGGAACGCGAGCGTGCCGAGCAGGCCTTTGAACTGGCTGAGCAAGGCAAGACGGTCGTGGTCATCTCTTCGGGCGATGCCGGCATCTACGGTATGACCCCGCTGGTCTATGAGATGAAACGTGAGCGTGGCTCTGATGTCGAGATTGAATCATTGCCTGGCATCTCGGCTTTCCAGAAAGCCGCTTCGCTGTTGGGCGCTCCCATCGGTCATGACTTGTGCATCATCTCGCTGAGCGACCTGATGACGCCGTGGGAGGTAATCGAACGCCGCATCAAGGCCGCCGCCGTGGGCGATTTCGTCACCACCGTCTATAACCCCAAGTCCAATGGCCGCTACTGGCAACTGTACCGCTTGGTGGAATTGTTCCTGCAACAACGCTCGGCCGATACGCCCGTTGGCTATGTCCGTCAGGCGGGCCGCGATGAGCAGGAAATCAAAGTGATCACGCTCGGCGAATTCGATCCCGAGGAGGTGGATATGTTCACAGTCATTCTCATCGGCAACTCACAGTCCTATATCAGCGATAGCAAGATTATCACCCCTCGCGGCTACTACCGCGAGCAGCAAGACCAAGCAATCAAGCCTGGCCAGCAAATTATGATTGAGTCGTTCCGTACTATCGAAAGCGAGTTGCGTAACAAGGACATTCCGCTTGACCATAAGTGGGCACTATTGCATGCCATCCACACGACCGCCGACTTTGAGATGGAACGGATTCTCTATACCGATGAACATGCGGTGGAAACGCTCTATAACAAAGTTGCAAAAGGCGAAATCAAGACCATCGTGACCGACGTGACGATGGTGACCAGCGGCATCCGCAAGGGTGCGCTGGCACGACTGGGCATGGAGGCCAAGTGCTACTTAAGTGATCCGCGCGTTGCTGAGATGGCTGCGGCACAAGGTATCACCCGCACACAGGCGGGCATCCGTCTGGCAGTTGAGGAACACCCCGATGCCCTCTTTGCCTTCGGTAATGCCCCGACGGCACTGATGGAATTATGCGATCTTATCCGCAAGGGCAAAGCACATCCCACAGGCATCATTGCTGCGCCAGTGGGATTCGTGCATGTGCGTGAGTCCAAACACATGGTCAAGCCTTTCAAGGAAATCCCCAAAATCATCGTCGAGGGGCGTAAAGGTGGCAGCAATCTGGCCGCTACCCTGTGCAACGCCATTCTGACCTTTGACGATGCCGAGCAATTGAGACCCGGACGCGACCTTTAAAAACTACGAATTACGCAAATTTAACTAATTGGCATCCGCATTCAATTATTACGAATTATGAAATTTTACGTTATAGGCATCAGTGACGCGCCGCGGCCTTATCTGCCGCCGGAAGTAATCAGTATCATCTGCAAGGGGCGCATCTTCTCGGGCGGCAAGCGCCATTATGGACTTGTCGAACCTTATTTGCCTGAGGGGGCACAATGGATTGAAATTACGACGCCGCTGGATGCGGTTTTCGAGCAATACCATGACGATGTGATTGTTTTTGCCAGCGGAGACCCCTTATTCTTTGGCTTTGCCAACACCATCAAGCGTAAGATGCCCGATGCTGAGATTGTGCTGTTTCCATCATTCAATTCGTTGCAATTGTTGGCACACCGCCTGGTGATGCCCTATAACGATATGCGCATCGTCTCGTTGACAGGCCGTCCATGGCCAGAATTTGACGAAGCATTGATTGAGCGAGCCGGCAAAATCGGTGTGCTGACCGACCACGAGCACACACCAGCCACCATCGCCAGCCGCATGTTGGAATATGGTTACAACGGCTATCAAATGTATGTGGGCGAACATTTAGGAAATCCCAAAGAGGAACACATCACGACATTGTCGCTTGAAGAGGCTGCACAGCATGAGTTTGATTATCCCAACTGCCTTATCTTGGTCGGCAATGACCCCAGGCCACGGTATTTTGGCATTCCTGAGAGCGAATTTGCTTTGCTAGATGGCCGTGAAAAGATGATTACAAAGTCACCTATACGCCTGCTGACCATGCAAGCCTTAGAACTGCAGCAGAAGAGAGTGCTGTGGGACATCGGTTTCTGCACCGGCAGCGTGTCTATCGAGGCACGGCTGCAGTTCCCTCACCTGCATGTCGAGGCTTTTGAGATCCGACCCGAATGCGAGGCGTTAATGACCGAAAACAGCAGACGATTCGGCACACCAGGCATCAACCACCACATAGGGGACTTCCTCAAAGCGGATATAGATACCCTACCCCGCCCCGATGCCGTCTTTATCGGCGGGCATAGTGGCAATCTCAAGGAAATCATGGCACGCGTGCTGACCGTCTTGGCTGACGATGGTTGCATCGTGATGAACAGCGTCACCTCACCCATGGTGCATACCAACAGCCACCAACTGTTTAATGAGGCGTGTGCCGAATTAGGTTTAAAGCAAGAACCACCCACACGCATCATCCTGAACGACAATAACCCGATAGAGATACTCAAATGCAAAAAAAAGTTTTAAGTTGTTAGTTTTATGTTTTTAGTATGATTTGTATCGCCTGAGATACAGCGAGGCAAAGGTGTTCTTACTTAAAACTTACAACTTAAAACTAAAAACTGAATACAATGCAAAAGATAGCCGTAATACCCGTGAGCGACGAGGGCCGTGATATCGCCGAAACCCTCCAGCAAGAGTTCCAGGCCTCAGCCATCAAGCGTGCCGAGGTCGCCAAGCGATGGAAAGATTTTGACGCGTTCATCTTTATTGGTGCTATGGGCATCTGTGTGCGCACGATAGCGCCATTCATCGAGGACAAACATACCGACCCAGCAGTTATATGCGTGGACAGTATGGCTAATCACGTGATTTCGGTTTTGTCTGGTCATGTGGGTGGCGCCAACGAACTGACTCGCCGCGTAGCGTCGGCATTGGGTTCCGAAGCAGTTATTACTACCCAAAGCGACAATGCTGGACTGTGGGCCCTAGATACGCTGGAAGAACGCTTCAACTGGCCTATTGCCAGCGAGGACGACATGAATGCCTGCATTTTTGCTTTCGTCAACCGCAAGCCAACGGCTTTATTTATGGAGGTGCGCGACGAAGGTACCGATTATTTGGAAAAGACTCTTCCCGACCACGTCACCATCATCAACGACCTCAGCGAGGCCGACCCCAAGAAATACCGTCTACTTATCATGGTGACACCCTATCGCCGCTATGCACCTGAGGGCATGCTGTCATTGCATTTTGTGCCCATGGTCGGTACTATCGGTTTTGGGCTGGCTCATCACCCCGACGATTACAAGTTCATCTATGACCAGATGGACGAGGCTTTGGCTGAATGGGGCATCCTGCCGTGTGCTTGCCGTTATTGCACGATTGATGTCAAGGCCGATGAGCCGTTTGTGCAGCTATTGAAGGACGGGTATGATGAGGAAGTTGAATTCTTCACAGCCGAACAGCTGGCAGCCGTTGATGTGCCCAACCCGAGTGACACTGTGGCCAAACATGTTGGAACGCCCAGCGTGTGTGAGGCGGCTGCCATCTTGGGCTCCAATCACGGCAAACTGATTGTCCCCAAAATCAAAGGCAAGAGTTTTACCGTTGCACTGGCCATCGACCGCCAATACTTGCGTGACCAGCAAGGCCACATCGAGATTGTGGGCGCTGGCCCCGGCGATCCTGATTTGGTGTCGGTGCGAGGCCGTAAGATGTTGGAGCGCGCTGACCTCATCCTGTATGCAGGTTCCTTGGTGCCGCGCGAGCTAACCTTGTGCGCCAAGCCCGGTGCCGTAGTGCGCAGTTCAGCAGGGATGAACCTTGAGGAGCAGTGCGCGTTGATGAAGGAATTCTATGACAAGGGAAAATTCATCGTGCGGCTGCATACGGGCGACCCGTGCATCTTTGGGGCGATTCAGGAGCAGATGGCGTTCTTCGATGAACACAAAATGCGTTACCACATCACGCCGGGCATCTCATCATTTCTTGCCGCCGCAGCCGAATTACGCAGCCAGTTCACCATCCCCGAGCGCACCCAAACCATTATCCTCACCCGTGGAGAGGGCCGCACACCCATGCCCGAGAAGGAGCAGCTACACCTGCTGGCCCGTAGCCAGAGCACGATGTGCATTTTCCTGAGTGCCGCCATCGTGGATGACGTGCAGAGAGAATTGCTCATGGAGTATCCCGAGAATACGCCCGTCGCCGCCTGCTACCACCTCACCTGGCCCGACCAACACATCTACCGCGGCGTGCTCAAGGACCTCGCCAAGATAGTACATGACAACAATCTCACGTTGACCACGATGCTCGTTGTAGGTGAGGCTATCGACAATCGCAAGGGCCTGTCGGAACTCTATAACAAACACTTCACCCATCTATTCCGCAAAGGCGACACATGATCCTGGTTTTTGGTGGAACGACTGAGGGCCGCACGGCGGCTAAGGTGCTCGAGGAGTCGGGCGCCTCTTACTACTATTCCACCCGTAGCGACACACAGAACATCCAACTCGTCCACGGCAGCCACGTCATTGGTGCAATGGAGGTGCCCGAGATGGTCGCTTTCTGCCAGGAGCATGACATCCGCCTGATTGTTGACGCCGCCCATCCGTTTGCCGTGAATCTGCACCGCAACGTCATTGACCTTGCAGGGCAAATCGGGGTGCCTGTCATCCGTTTTAATCGCATCTATCCACCCCATGACGAGAGTCTCATCTGGTGCAAGGATTATGATGACGCCATCAGCCAATTGGTTGCGCATGGCGTTCATCGCCTGCTAGCACTCACCGGTGCCAATACCATTGCGAAACTGCGAGATTACTGGCGGAAAAATGAATGCTGGTTCCGCATCCTGAACCGCGACGAATCATTGGTCGGGGCGCAAAAGGCCGAATTTCCTTCCGACCACCTCGTTTATTATGAGAAAGACGACACCGCATCGTTGATTGGGCGGCTGCAGCCTCAAGCCATCATTACCAAGGAGAGCGGACTGAGCGGCGGTTTCAAGGAAAAAGTCGATGCTGCGCGACAAGCGGGAATCAAAGTCTTTGTCGTAAAACGGCCCGAATATCCCATGGCAGATAGCGTTACCGTTGAACACGTCAATGGGCCTCACGGCCTGCGGCGCATGGTTGAGAAACTGCTTCCCAAGTTTTATCCGCTTCACAGCGGTTTGACCACGGGCACCTGTGCCACAGCTGCTGCCATCGCTGCAACAATAAGGCTGAAAACAGGAGAAACACCAACATCAGTGCCCGTCATCTTGCCCAATGGTGAAACGATTGATGTCGAAGTGTCTTACGGCGACAACTATGCCTCGGTGTTCAAGCAAGCGGGTGATGATCCTGATGTGACCAACGGCATTGAGATACGCGCTCATGTCGAGTCCAGTGACCATTTCGAAATATTTGGAGGTGAGGGCGTTGGCCAATTCACCGTGCCGGGCTTTGACTTTCCACCAGGGGAGCCCGCCATCAACAAGGCTCCGCGCCAAATGATGCGCGACAACATCAAGGAAAACGTCAGCATTACCATCAGCGTGCCGCAAGGGGCCGAAATTGCCCGTCGCACTTTCAATCCACGCCTAGGCATCGAGGGCGGTATCAGCATCATCGGCGTTTCGGGTATCGTCAAACCATTCAGCGAGGAGGCGTTTGTGGCAAGTATCCGCAAGTGCATGCAGGTGGCCCAGGCATCGGGCAGTGACCGCGTCGTCATCAACAGCGGCGGCAAGAGTGAGCGCTTTGTAAAAGCGCAATACACCGACCTGCCGCAGCAAGCCTTTGTGGAATATGGCAATTACATCGGCGAGACCTTGGCCATCGCCAACGAACTCGATATCAAAAATGTCACCATGGGCGTGATGCTGGGTAAGGCAGTGAAACTCGCTGCGGGAAACCTCGACACGCACAGTCGCCACACCACCATGGACAAAGATTTCGTCATGGGAATGCTCCACGAAGCGGGTATTGACATCGACATCAGCGACCTCACCCTTGCCCGCGAACTGTGGGACAGGATACCCCAAGAAAAACTACAAGACTTCGCCACAGTCGTCATCAACCACTGTAACCGCTACTGTTCTCCCCTACTCCCCAACGGCAATCTTACCATCCTCCTTATCACCGACACCGGCACCATCTACTCAGACAACAAAGACAACATATAAAACAACAAGAGACAACAAATAATAATTGTTGTCCTGGTTGTCATAAGTGGTTGTCAATATTGTCTGAATAGTTTACTCGTAGGAGGTCTTGCGGCGACGGTAGAGGACGTAGATGATGATGGGGGCGCCGATGAGGGCGGTGACGCTGTTGACGGGCATGGCGCCTTCAAATCCCGGAGCACGGGCAATCAAGTTACAAATTAGCGCCAGGGCTGCGCCACACATGGCGGTGGCGGGCATCAGTTTGGTGTGGTCACTGGTGCGGAACAGGCCACGGGCCAGATGGGGCACCGCCATACCGATGAACATGATGGGGCCGCAATAGGCGGTGACGATAGCCACCAGCGTGCCCGAGCAGATGATGATCCATGTGCGTGCCCGCTTGACGTTGACACCCAGATTGGCGGCATAGCGGTCGCCGAGCAGCATGGCATTCAAGGGTTTTACCAACAGGAAACTCAAGGGCAAAAGAACGCACATGAGCACGACAAAAAGTATCATCTGGTCCCCCGATACGCGGGAGAACGAACCGAGTCCCCACACCACAAAGGCCTTCACATCTTCCTCGGGACTGAGGAATTTGAGCACGCCGATGATGGCGGTAGCCAGATAACCAATCATCACACCAATAATCAGCAGGGTCACATTTCCCTTGACTTTGCCCGAAATCCATACTATCAGCATCATCACAGCAATAGCACCGATAATGGCAGCAACCGAAACTGCAGCATCACCCAGATAACCCAGCGAACTCAAGGCCACGCCGCCCAACTGTCCCGACAGCAGCACGACAAAAGCGACACCCAAGCTAGCACCGTTGGAAATACCCAAGATGGACGGGCCCGCCAGCGGATTGTGAAAGATGGTCTGCATCATCAGACCGCTCACAGCTAGGCCCGCACCTGCTACGATGGCGGTGAGCACCTGCGGCAAGCGGGAGCTTAGGATGATATTAGTCCAGATTTCGCTTTCGCTGCCCTGGCCGACAAGGATACGACAGATGTCGCCCACCGGTATCTCGATAGAACCGATGAACAGGTTGACAATCACCATCACGGCAATGACCACCACAAGGGCCAACATCAAAGGCAGCACACGTCTCATGTTTCTTTAGTTTCTAGATTCTATTTAAGCAGGTGATAGAAGGTGGGTTGGTAGTCTTGCTCGACCAGTTCGGGATGGAAAATGGCGACAAAGTCCTTCAGCAATACGTCAGGCTTGACGGGAGCTATTTCGTAATAGGGCGTCTGCTTCATGTTGCAGTAGATGACCTTTCTTTCCTTGAAAGCCTTGAACATCTCGTTGCGGGGCTCCGAAGCCTTCAGCGCCTCGTAGGAGAAATCGCCCTGATAACTATTGAGGATGCGCCAGTAGTCAGCATTGGCCGACAAGGCATACATCTTCTCAAATTCCAGGTCTTCGCCCGAGGTCTCGTCATCGTTGATGACATAGTCGGCACCCGCATCGCGGAAGATCTGCGCCAAATAGTTCTTGCCACCCACAGCATGCCAGTTGCCGTAGTGCATCTCGCCGCTGGTGACAGTGGGACGGCTCTCGACCTTGGCGGCTTTCTCCTTCAGTTCATTGTAGCGGCTCTCGATGCCAGCGAAAATCTCGGCGGCTTCTTTTTCCTTGCCGATGAACATGCCGATGAACTTAATCCACTCGGCCTGGCCCAGCGGGTCAAGTTCCTTGTATCCCAAATGGGGCACCAGCGTAATGCCGATTTCCTTAATGGCATCATAGCCGCCACGCTTTGACGGAGAGATGAAAATCACGTCAGGATTGGCGGCCATGACCACCTCGGAGTCAAATTCACCCTCCATACCGATTTTGACCATGCGCCCGTCCTTCACGCGCGCCTTGATATCCTTGTCAAAGAGGTTTTTGGTGCTGGTGATGCCCTTAACCACATCGTGGGCATCAAGGATAGTGAAATTGGACAATTGCAGCGAGGTCATGCAGATGGTTCGCTCGATCGGCACCTTGACCTTGACATAGCCCTCGGGGACCGTAACATCGGCATCATGCACAAGTGCGAAATGGTCTTTCTTACCCACGTCAACCAACCTGATGTCAGCTGAGTCGCGAACACTAAATCCTGTGGCATACTTCACGGTCACTTCTTCCATCGAATCTGTACCTGACTTCGTTTGTTTGTCGCCTTGTGAAGAGCAGGCGCAAAGCAGCACCAAAACTGCAATTAATCCTAAAAACTTCTTCATTCTTTTATTCATTTATTAATGCTACAAAGGTACTACTTTTTAATGACCAAGCCGCATGAAAACCACCAAAAAAACTAGGGACTAGGGACTATAAACTAGAAACTTCTTTGTACCTTTGCGCTATGGAAGAAACTACTGTAAAAACAAGGTGGTATGACAGCATTTGGGCGGCGTTGATTTTTTTCACGAGGCTGCCTTTTTGGCGCATATATCAGCCACCTCAGGCCTGTTATAAATCTGTTGTTGAGTTTTGGCCGTTAGTAGGCTGGCTCACGGGAGGCGCTATGGCTGCCACACTTTACTTTGGCAGCATGATATTGCCTCATGCCGTGGCCGTGATTGCCGCGATTGCTGTGCGGTTACTTATTACTGGGGCACTGCACGAGGACGGATTGGCCGACTTCTTGGACGGCTTTGGCGGCGGTGGCGACCGTGAGCGCATCCTCGCCATCATGAAAGATTCACACATCGGCACTTATGGCGTGTTGGGACTTATCATCTACATGCTGCTGCTAGGCACTGCGCTGTTTAGCATGACACCTGTCGCGGGAGCGCTCACTATTCTTGCTGCCGATCCTTTTTCCAAGATGGTTACGAGCCAACTGGTGTCAATGCTTCCCTACGCGCGTCGCGAGGAAGAGGCCAAGAACAAGACCGTTTACCGCAAACCCACAGTTGCTGCGGGATTGAGTCTGATGGCGCAAGGCTTGCTACCGATGATATTTATGTTCAAGCTATTGGGTTCCAACTGGTATTTAGTGATGGTCACTCCTGCTCTGGTCGTTTATTTTATGTATCTCCTCATCCATCGCAAGATTCACGGCTATACAGGTGACTGTTGCGGCGCTGTTTGCCTATTGGCCGAACTGGCAATATATCTGACCGTTTGCTCACAACAATTAACTAACGCCTAAAGCTAATACCTAAAGCCTAAAATGGAAATTGTTTTGATTAGACATACTAGTGTCGATGTTCCCAAGGGGACGTGCTACGGACAAACCGATGTACCCGTTCGTGACACATTTGAGAAAGAGGCCGAATTGACGTGCCAGTCGCTTGAGCAATTCCTTCCGTTTGACAAGGTGTTTTCCTCGCCCTTGACTCGCGCCCGCATGCTGGCGGCCTATTGCGGCTATCCCGATGCCGAAACCGACGAGCGCCTGCTTGAAATGAACATGGGTGAATGGGAAATGCAACTCTATGACGAGATCCAGGACCCGCATCTGCAGGAATGGTACGACGATTACCTGTACCAGCCCACGACAGGCGGCGAGAGCTTTCAGCAACAATACCAGCGCGTGGCGGCATTTCTCGACGAGCTCAAGGCCCAGCCCTACCATCGTGTGGCAATCTTCGCCCATGCCGGGGTACTCATCAGCGCAGGTATTCATGCGGGACTTTATTCCTGGGACAATGCTTGGAGCAATCTCCCCGATTACGGAGATTATATTGTAATTAGGCTTTAGAGGATAATACTTACAACTACAAACAATAAACTTAAATGAGTAAAATCATATTAATTACTGGTGGGCAACGCTCGGGCAAAAGCCGATATGCCGAGGAACTGGCATTGAGCCTTGCCGACAATCCAGTATATGTGGCTACGGCCCATGTTTGGGACGAGGAATTTCGTGAGCGGGTGCGCCGTCATCAGGAGCGCCGTGGGCCACAGTGGACCAATATCGAGGAGGAGAAATACTTGAGCCGACACGACTTGACGGGACATGTGGTTGTCATCGACTGCGTGACGCTGTGGCTGACCAATTTCTTTTTCGAGAATCAGAACCAAGACACACAGCAGGTCTTAGCGACCGCCAAAGAGGAATTTGACCGCTTTACGGCACAGGAGGCCACCTTCATCTTCGTGACCAACGAAATTGGTAGCGGTGGTGTGAGTGTGGATGCCGTGCAACGGCGGTTCACCGACCTGCAAGGCTGGATGAACCAGTACATCGCCAGCCATGCCGACGAAGTCATCCTCATGGTTTCAGGAATCCCGATAACAGTTAAAAGTGAAAAGTTCTAGAGCATCTAGATTATCTAGACAATCTAGAAATCAACTAAGAACCAAGAAAATGAAACTATTCAATATACACCACACCGACAAGTCGCTGGAACAGAGCATCCAGCAGAAAATCGACCACTTGAACAAACCCAAAGGTTCGCTGGGTCGCCTGGAGGAACTGGCTTTGCAGATTTGCCTTATCCAGCAGACCTTAACGCCCAGCCTCAACCATCCCTGCCACCTGTTGCTGGGCGGTGACCACGGCATCGAGCGTGAGGGCGTGAGCGTGTCACCCCGCGAGGTGACCTGGCAGCAGATGATCAACTTTACCCGTGGCGGTGGAGGCGTGAACATGTTCTGCCGCCAACATGGATTCAAGTTGCGCATTGTGGACACAGGTGTGGATTATGACCTCAGTCATGTTGAGGGCATCATAGACCGCAAGATTGCCCTCGGCACTCGCAATTTCCTGCACGAGCCAGCTATGAGCCAAGAGGAATTCGACCGCGCCATCCAAGTCGGCTGCGACCTTGTGGATGACTGCATTGCTGAGGGGTGTCAGGTGCTGTGCATCGGCGAAATGGGCATCGCCAACACCTCGCCATCAAGCATCTGGATGAGCCTGTTCGGCAACATTCCGCTTGACGATTGCATCGGCGCTGGAGCGGGCCTTGACAGCCCGGGCATCCAGCACAAGCGTGAAATCCTGTCTCAAGCTTTGAAGCATTACCATGAAACGATGGAGAACACAACCGAGAATGCTATTCGCTACTTCGGTGGTTTTGAGATGGTAACGGCCATCGGAGCGATGCTGCTAGGAGCCGAAAAACATCTTGTCGTGCTGGTTGACGGTTTTATCATGACGGCCTGTGCCATCGCGGTTATTAAGCTCTATCCCGCCGCCCAAGACTACTTGATTTTCACCCACTGCGGAGACGAGAGCGGCCATCGTCGCATGCTCGACATTGTTCACGCCAAGCCCATCCTGAACCTGGGCCTGCGCCTCGGCGAAGGTACCGGCGCCTTGTGCGCCTACCCCATCATCGATTCGGCCGTAAGGATGATCAACGAGATGAACAACTTCGACACCGCTCACATCACCAAATACTTCTAAAGAAAAAATATCATCACGACAAGCGTCAAGGCGAGCATGAGGAGTTCAGCCGTTCGATTGATGCGGACGGCTGTTTGCATATCCTTGGTGTTGAGTTCACGGTCGTTCTCGCCGATGAAGGGTTTGTCGAAAAGTTCGCCAAAGTAGTAGTGGGGACCGCCAAAACGGCAGTTGAGGATGCCGGCAAGGGCAGCCTCAGGGTAGCCACTGTTGGGGCTGGCGTGCTTGCTGCCGTTTTTCCACACGAACTTCAAGAGTGACAACCTGCCCGAGGCGATGACCATGAGCAGGGCGGTCAAACGAGCTGGGATATAATTGGCCACGTCGTCGATATGGGCGGCCCAGCAGCCGAAGTCCTTGTAGCGCTCGGTGCGGTAGCCAATCATCGAGTCAAGGGTATTGACCATCTTATAGGCCAGCATGCCTGGCGCGCCCAACAATGCGAACCAGAAAAGCGGGGCTATCACGCCATCGCTCAGGTTCTCGGCTAGGGTCTCGAGGGCGGCAGTGCGCACCTCCTGGGCAGACAGTTGAGAAGTGTCACGCCCCACGATGCGGGCTACCTGTTTGCGTCCCTCATCCAGCGAGCGGTCCAGCGCCAAAAACACCTCTCGCACCTCTCGGATAAGCGTTGTTCCTGCCAAACAGTAGAAAATGATGATGGTATCAAGAATGAACCACAATACCATGTTAGGAATCAGCCGCTTGAGTCCCCACACGACAAAGAACACCATCAGAATCAGGGCAATGGCCATCACGGCTCCTTTTGCCATGCGATGATTGCCCATATTGAGGCGGTGTTCCCCCCACGAAATCATTTTGCCGAACCACACAATGGGGTGCGGCAGCCGTGACGGGTCACCGAAAAAGAAATCCAGCAACCAACCCAACAACAACGGCAATATGACAATCAAAATCTCCTTCATTCTATTACAAAACAAACAATTTCACGAATTACACAAATAACGATGACTGCTTATGCCAAATTAGTTTAATTGGTGTAATTCGTAGTTTCTTATTGCGGCGACAAGGGCATCGTTTTCGGCGGGCGACTGCGTGGCGATGCGGAAGTGGTGTGGCGTGAGCCTCGTGAAATTGGAGGCGTCGCGGATGAGGATGCCATGCTCCCGCGCCAGATATTCCTTCAGCTCGGCAGCTGTGGTTTGTGCAATGGTACACAGGAAGAAATTGGTCTGAGTCTGTTGAACCTCAATGCCTTCTATCTCGTTCAACATGGCACGCAAGCGTTGGGTCTCGGCCAAATAGGATGTCAAGTCAGGAATAGCAATCTTTCCTCGTTGCACGAGCCACTTGCCCGCCTCAAGCGACAATGCATTGATGGCCCAAGGGCGATACTGTTCCCGCAGGCAGCTGATTACCTTTGTCGAGGCCGTAATATAACCCAAGCGTAGGCCAGGCACAGCATAGCGCTTAGTCATTGAGTGCAGCAATATGATATTGTCACGACCAACCACGTCGGCGGGCTGTAGCAAGGGAGCCATCGTATAGTCCTCGTATGACTGGTCAACGATGAGTAGGCGATGGCGCTCAGCAAGCGCCAACACATCCTCAACTGCCATCACATCGCCAGTCGGGTTATTAGGGTTGCACAGCCAGCACAGGGCGCCATCCCCGCACTCGCGATAGCCAAACACACGGCAGGCGTCCTCATATTCCCTGAACGTGGGCTGCATAATGCGGCAGGAGCCCTCGTGGCGATAGGCTTGGGCAATCAGATAGATGGCATCGACAGCTCCACTGGTCACCAATACCTCGTCGGGGCTGATACCACACTCGTGAGCAATCATCTGTTCCAGCGAAGCTGCTGATGGCTCAGGATAGGAGCGCACGACATCCATGCGAGAGCTCAAATAGGATTCTAACGCACTTAAATCAGTTCCGGCATAAATGTTTGAACTGAAGTTCATCTTGATATTTTCGTAACGATACAGGTCGTCGCCGTGTCCTTCAATCATGGTCAGTCAAGATTTTGTAGATATGTTCCATATCGACAAACTGGCGCACATGGGCAGCCAACTTGTCGTATTGTTCTTCTTTGAATGCCGCATAGTCAAACGGCTTGTTGCCCTCATTAATTTTGTCCTTGAACGGTTCCAATAGGAAATCCACAAATGGCGTATTGTCAAGGATGCCGTGGACATAGGTGCCCATGCACTTGCCATCAACGAGATAGCCGTCTTCGCGTCCGCTATCGAGATGCAGCAAGGGTGATGCCTTGGCATCACCTACGGGGCGAGTCTCGCCCTGATGAATCTCGTAACCTTGCCCGTACTGGCAAGTCACTTGGCGCGTCTGCTTGTTGCCGTTCATTGTGGTAGTCGTGGGCAGCAGACCCAATCCCGGCAAACGCTCGATGTCACCCTCGACATGGTCTGGGTCCAGCACTTCCATGCCCATCATCTGATAACCGCCACAAATGCCCAGCACAGCCGCACCCTCACGATGATGGGCCCTCACGATGGCCTGGGCACAACCGTTGCGGCGCAGCTCATACAGGTCGTGCAAGGTGGACTTGGTGCCCGGCAAAATGATGATGTCAGCCTTCTTGATGTCCTCGGTATTGTTGGTATAGAACAGGTGAACCCGCGGGTCACGCTCCAGCGCGTCAAAGTCGGTGTAATTTGACAGGTGCCGCAACATGATAACGGCCACATTGACCTTGCCACGTTCGGCCTGCATCGACTTTTGCGCCAAAGCCACACTATCCTCCTCCTCAATGTAAATGTCCTTGTAATAAGGGATAACACCCAACACGGGTATTCCGCAGATGTCTTCCAGCATCTTGCGGCCCTCGTCAAACAAGCGCATGTCGCCACGGAACTTGTTGATGATGATGCCCTTGATGAGGCTGCGGTCCTCGGGCGTCTGCAAGGCAATGCTGCCATATACCGAGGCAAACACACCGCCACGATCTATGTCACCGACCAGAATCACATCGGCATGAGCATGGCGCGCCATGGGCAAATTCACCAAGTCGGTGTCTCGCAGGTTAATCTCCGAAATGCTGCCGGCACCCTCCATCACGATGGGATTGAAACGGGAGGCCAGACGGTCGAAAGCGGCACACACCTCACGGCGATAGTCGATTTCGGATGAGCCGCAACGCCAATAATCATAGGCATTCTTGTTGCCGATGGGCTTGCCGTGCAGGATAACTTGCGAGGTATGGTCAGACTGTGGCTTCAACAACAGCGGGTTCATATCAGTGTGGCATGGAATGCCAGCAGCCTCAGCCTGAACGGCTTGGGCGCGACCTATTTCAAAGCCTTCGGGTGTTGCGTAGGAGTTCAGCGCCATATTCTGGGCCTTAAACGGGGCTGGGCTGTATCCGTCTTGCTTGAAGATACGACAAAAAGCCGCGGCAACGATGCTCTTACCCACATCGCTTCCAGTCCCTGCAAACATAATGGGATGTAATCGCTTCATTCTTTCTCGTTGGCTAAGACAAACAGATAATCGGAGAGGCGGTTCATCATCACCAGGATATCATTATTGACGGGATGCTCACGATTCAGCGACCACAGACGACGTTCCACCGTGCGAGCCTGGGTGCGGGCCAAGTGAATAAAAGAGGACAACTTAAACCCTCCTCCGGGCACAACAAAACCGCCCTGATAATCGGCATGGTCAATGGCCTGCTCCAACTGCGATGTAATCTCCGCAGCATGGAGCTCACGTGGATTGATACCACCATCAGGTGTGGCGATGTGACTCATCACCACCATAAGCTCGCGCTGCACGGAATGGATAAGACCACGGTTCACCCCGTCATCATCGAGCATCGACCGAACGATACCCAAATGGGCATTCAGTTGGTCTATCTGCCCGTTGGTCTCGATGCGGGGGTCATCCTTCGGGACTCTCACCCCGTCACGCAGGCTGGTCGTGCCCTCATCGCCAGTCTTGGTATAGATCTGTTTCATGATTAGTTTCTAGTCCTTAGTTTTTAGTCCCTAGTTTCTTGTTGGCAACTGATAAAAATGAGTATAGCTTGCCAATACATTCTTGTAGCGGAAGACGGGTGTCGCCACTGGCTCTCCTTTGGCATTATAGACCTGTACAATCGATGGCGGCATCTCTCCCAGGAATTGCGTATAGTGGAACTCATGCCCGCGATACTCCTTGCCGTCAAGCATGAAGCGGCGATAGCCCAGCGAGAGTTTGCGGTCAGTTTTGCGGGCCGTAATGGTGTAAGGTAGCACGCCACACATCGGATATTCGCCATCGTCGGTGACAATTTTCTCGCACAGATACATCATGCCGCCGCATTCTGCGATGATGCGACCGCCACGCTCGGCATATTCTTTGATGACACGTCGTGTCGCCTCGGCTTTTACCAAGGCATCAAGATGTTTCTCTGGATAACCGCCCGGCAAGTATAGCAGCGCCACATCGTCAAGGCATGGCACATCACGCTCGGGATCGAAGAATGACACATTCTCCAACCGGTCGATATTCTCCTGATAGATAAAGGAAAATGACTCGTCGTTGCGAGCAATCAAAGTTCTAAGAGCCGCTGCCATTCCACATTTTTTTCAAGTAATTCAACCAAGAGTCTGCTTTCGGGTTTCTCGCTGAAATCCAATCCCAAATAGCGTGAGCCTTGTTCAAGTTCAGTTTTCTTGGGAAGATAGCCATAGCATTCCACTCCCAGGTCGTCACACACCTGCTGCAGCATGGCAAAATGCCTTGCCGACCCCACACGGTTGAAGATCACGCCACGAATCCGCACGTCCTTACGGAAGTTGATGAAGCCCGAAATGAGCGCCGCCATCGAGTAAGCTGCAGACTTGGCGTCAACCACCAGCACGACAGGCAAGTCCAACACACGGGCTATTTCAGCCGATGACCCCTTGTCACGATCATAGCCGTCAAACAGGCCCATCATCCCCTCGACAACGCAAACATCAGCACTGTCACCATAGTGGCCAAACAATTCCCGCACATGCTCAGGCGTGGCCATAAACGTATCCAAGTTGATACTTGGCCGCCCACATACTGCAGCATGAAACTTCGTGTCGATATAGTCAGGCCCACACTTAAACGGCTGAACCTTATACCCCTTGCGGGCAAACAACGCCATCAGTCCCCGAGCAATCGTCGTCTTGCCCGAGCCACTATTAGGCGCCGCTATCAAAAATCCACGTCCCATAGAACCTGCAAATTTACAAAAAAACACCGAAAACCCATAGTGTTGGAGCAGTTAATCCAATTTATTTGCAACGGGATTACAGAGGGATAAATGTACCCTCCCTTTTGTGGTATGACAGGGGTTTTCAACAATTATTACGGGATGGCGGTCAGTCATAAATCACAAAACCACAATCTTTTAACGGCTCTTTATGACTTTTGAGATACCGTTCGAAAGCACCAACAGGATTACGCTTCAAATTGAAGCCTCAGCATCCTGTTTTCCACATCTTGCGGGGCTTCACATTTTTAGACTATCCCACCCTTCTCTCCTTTCATAATGATGAAAAGCGATTGATTTTGCCTATTTAGGACTAAATCAACCGCTTATGTCTTTAAAAGAAAGGGATGATTGGAAATTCAATAATAAATATCTTCTCTCTGGATAAGCTGCAGATGATCAAAAATATCACCTGCCGTGACTTCGATGTTGAGACTTCTTGATCTAATAGAGGATGGTAAAGGCAGGATTGTTATCCGCAGTTCATTTCCCACAAATTTAACCTCACACCACTCGCCATCAAACTCCAGCCTGCTATCGTTGTTCAGCATTTGCTGGATACCGTCCACAGCTACTGACGAAATCCACGGATGATTATAATTAGTGCACCTGAAGGTATAGGTCCCGCCACTCTCTGAGACAATATAAACGCCATTGACATTCATCAAGCTATTGACGTTTATCCATTTCATTTCGTCCCACTTGCCATCAGGTTCATCGCCACAGGATGAAAAGCCCAATACAACCATAAACAAGAAAAAGAGGATTCTAGACAGATGCTTCATAACATATTTCAGATAAAGATGATTGATGGGCAAAGATATAGATTTTTCCCTTTAACACGCCTGTTTTTATGAGTTTTTTACAAGGATTGTTGGAAATCTAGTATATTTGCGGAAACAAATGGAAGAAGATATGAAAAAGACGTCATTATTTGCTTTTTTCATGTGCCTGGTGTGCTCGTTTGGCGCTCTGGCGGAGGATGAGATTGTGTTTACTACTGTACTGGAGAATGGTATCACGCCAGTAAAGAATCAGAACCGTAGCGGCACATGCTGGGACTATGCGACCATCGGCTTTATCGAGGCCGAGTTACTGCGCACGACAGGTAAGGTGTACGACCTGAGCGAGATGTTCGTGGCGAACAAGGACTATGTCGATTGCGCAGAGTATCATGTGAGGATGCACGGCAGTAGCCGTTTCTCGGAAGGAGGCTCGGCCGACGATGTTTTTGCAGTGATTGATCGTCACGGCATCTGTCCCGAGGAAGCCATGGCACGCCCTGGCTCGATGATTGGCGACACGTTAGCCAACTTCACTGAGTTTTTCGCCACACTGGAACCCTATGTGGAATCCATAGCCAAGGGCAGCAGCACCAAGCTGACAACTCAGTGGAAGGTGGGCCTGCAGGGCATCCTCGACGCTTATCTGGGTGTTTGTCCTGAACGGTTCACCTTTGAGGGCAAGCAATACACGCCCAAGACGTTCGCACAAGCGCTGGGCATCAACAAGAACAACTATGTGAGCATTACGAGTTTCACGCATCACCCGTTCTATGAGCAGTTTGTCATCGAGGCACCCTACAAGTGGCGCCCACGCCCCAGTTGGAACGTCACGCTCGACGAGATGATGGCGACCATCGACGAGGCACTGAAGAAGGGTTATACCGTGTGCTGGGGCGGTGACGTGAGCGAGGATGGTTTCACACGCACGGGACTGGGTATCGCCGCTGACATCGAGCATGCCCCCGACCTGACGGGCAGCGACGCCGCACGCTGGCTGAAACTTACCAAGCAGGAAAAGGCCGAGTCACTGAAGAAGCTGGGTGCACAAACGCCCGAATTGGTACCCAGCCAAGAGCTCAGGCAGGAACGCTTCGACAACTGGCAATCCACCTATGACCATGTGATGCTCATCTTTGGCATCGCCCATGACCAGAACGGTCGCGAATACTACATGGTCAAGAATTCATGGGGCAAAACGGGTGACTACCAAGGCATCTGGTACATGTCGAAAGCTTATATCGCCCTGAACACGACCTATATCTTCCTCAACAAGGAAGCGGTGAAGAAGGACGTGCGCAAGAAACTGGGATTTTGAACGAAATCTAAGCCTGAGAGCCAACGACTCAAGATACCTTAGTGACCGATATTTTTGCCACCAATGCAGGTAGAATTCGAAAAAAACAACTACATTTGTAACACATTTATCATCCAATGAGTGATTTCTACAAGACAGTGAAGGGCGTCTCGCAGGGCATCTACCGCGAGAAGATGTCTCGTTTCTTGGCGTTTGCCGAACCCGTGTCGAGCGCTGAGGAGGCCCGCGCCGTCATCAAGCGCTATGCCAACGAGTACCATGACGCGCGCCACTGCTGTTGGGCCTACATGATTGGGACCGAGCGCAACGAGTACCTGAGCAGCGACAACGGCGAGCCCAGCGGCACGGCAGGCAAACCCATCCTGGGGCAAATCAACTCATTTGAACTGACCAATATCGTCATTGTAGTCATCCGCTACTTTGGGGGCATTAAGCTGGGAACATCAGGGCTCATCGTGGCCTATCGTGAGGCGGCCAAGCTAGCTATTGAAGCAGGCGAAATCCTTGAGTGCCACGAGCAGGCGCGTCTGTCGTTCACCTTCCCCTACCTGAGCATGAACGATGTGATGAAGATTGTCAAGAAAAGCGACCTGAAAGTGATAGAGCAGGCATTTGACAACGTGTGCTCGATGACCATCGAGGCCGATGCTGACAAAGTACCGGGATTGCGCGAGCAGTTTGCAGGCATTGACGGCACCAGCATCATATCTTAACCACGAATTACTCGAAATAAACAAAGGCTACCCAGCGAATGCCAATTAGTCAAATTAGCTTTGCTGGGCAAAAGATCGTTCATTTCGTGTAATTTGTAATTTTTATCGTTGTTGCCACTGGAAGCGCGCGCGAACGTGGTCGTTGCCGTCGTTGTCGGTGATGCTCATGCGTGAGTCCATGGGATCGGCGTCGTCGATGACGAACTGGCAGGTCTCGCCATAGCGCGTCTCCTTGATGAAGGAAATCTCCATGCGATGGATGAAGTAGTTGTCATAGCAGTCCATGTCGAACAGGTTCATCAGGTGCGATAGGTAACGCACGGTGTTGACATGACGGTTGAAGTCGCAGTCCATGTAGCCGAACGTGTAGTCCACTGCATGGCCTTCCTCGATGGGACGCAGGCGGCTCATCGGCTCGATGGGGCATGGCAGGTCAGAAACCTTGTCGCTGATGTAGCCCAGTTGGGAAATGTCTACGCTGGCACGTGTGTTCATGTCGATGACCATCCAGATGGTGCGTACATAGCCCAATGGATTGCCCTGGGCGTCGTCGAGTCGCATGTTGCGCTGTGAGAAATGTCGGTTGTAATCCTCAATCCAAGTGGTGAGGCGGTAGTTGGTGTTCACTTTGGGATACTCTTTCATCTCGATAGTCACGCGAGAGAGCACCCACACCTGGTTATCCTGAATCAGGCGGGCATAGCCGGCACCCCATGAGTTGGCATGAAAGGTGGCCACCTCAATAATGCGCGTCATCAACAGCGTCAATGGCATTTCGCCTTGAGGGTTGCACTCGCCTGCAGCGAGGTAATAGTCCTTGTAAAATACTTTTTTATCGTCAGAGCACATTGGTTTTCTTGATTAAATAATTGTCTAGTGTGACAAGTGCCGCCATCGCCTCGACAATGGGCAGGGCGCGCGGCAGCACACAGGCGTCATGGCGGCCACGGGGCTGCAGTGTCACAGCATGGCCCTCGTTGTCGATGGTGGGCATAGGGCGCATGAGTGTGGGTACCGGTTTGAAAGCGATGCGCATGGTGATGTCCTCGCTGTTGCTGATGCCGCCCTGGATACCTCCCGAGTGGTTGGTTGCAGTGCCGATGGTACCGTCATCACGTTTCAAAAACTCGTCCATCACTTCGCTGCCCTTCCTAGAAGCCATGTCAAAGCCGTCGCCATATTCAAAGCCATGAACCGACGGAATGCTCATCATGGCGGCTGCCAACTGGGCGTGGAGTTTGCCGAACAACGGCTCGCCCAATCCAGCAGGCACACCCTTGATGACGCAGGCGATGACGCCGCCCAGCGTGTCGCCCGCAGCTGCAGCCTCTTGGATTGCCTTTTCTATTTCGTCGGCCCCAAAGTGAGGCCCAACCTGCTCAATGCGGGCCTGAATGGTAATTCCCTTGCTGTTCAAGGCCTGCATGGCGATGCCTCCTGCCACGACGCGTGCCACCGTCTCGCGTGCTGATGCACGTCCGCCACCACGCGGATCACGGATGCCATACTTGGCTTGCCAAGTATAGTCGGCATGGTTGGGACGATAGCAGCGGGCGATATCATCATAGTCGGCACTGCGGGCATCGGCATTGCGCACGACAAAACCAATGGTCGTGCCCAATGTCTTGCCTTGCCAAATGCCTGAGAGCACCTCTACCCTATCCTTCTCGTCTCTAGTGCTGCTGCCTATAGACTGCCCCGTGCGACGACGGTCTACAAACTGCTGCAACTGCTCCATGTCGATGTCCACGCCTGCCGGCATGCCATCTAAGACGCCACCCATTGCGGGCCCATGTGACTCTCCAAAAGTTGTGAGTGTCAATATTTTGCCTATTGTATTCATTCGGTTTTTGCTGCTATCAGGTCAACGGCTTCGGCTCCCACAAACGCCATCAGCGCCTGAGGGTCGATCTTGAACTGGAGGCCGCGCACGCCCGCACTCACATAGATGTAGTCATAGAGGATGCACGTCTCGTCAATAAAAGTGGGGAAAGGTTTTTTCATACCCACGGGCGAACAGCCGCCACGGATGTAGCCGGTTGTGGGCAGCAGCTCCTTCATGGGGATGAGGTCCACCTTCTTGTTGCCCGATACCTTGGCCGCCTTTTTCAGGTCCACTTCCTCTGCTCCAGGAATGACGCACACCAGATGTCCCGTCTTGTCGCCTTGCAGGATGAGTGTCTTGAAAACCTGTTCGATGTTCTCGCCCAATTGGTCGGCAATGTGTTGGGCGCCCAAGTCGTTCTCGTCCACCTCGTAGGGGATGAGTTCATAATCTATCGCGGCAGCATCGAGCAAGCGCGCGGCATTGGTCTTGGCAATTTTTTTCATCGTTTCTTGATTTATTCCGCAAAGTTAGTGTAAATTTGCGCACTAATTGATTGTAAACAAACAAAATTTAAGAATAAAACAAAATGAAGAAACTCATTTTATCTGCAATCATTGCCTTCACCGCATGGTGTGGCATCCAGGCCCAATCGGTGCCTGCTCCCGAGAGGTATAACGAATTACTCAATCAAGTTGCTGAACTGGACCAGCGCAAAGCCGAGTTCCTGATGGAAGCCACAATGTCAACTTTGGCAAAGGACCCCAAAGGCTACCGCCAAATGATGGAACTGGCCGAGAGGCGCTTCAGCGATCCCGCTGACCCCATCCACAACGAGGGCGTGTATATGGTAGTGCTCAAGCATGCCGTAGAGAACTATGTGCTCAGTGCCGCCGAGATTGAGAAGCAGCGCCTGTTGCTCGAGGGTGCCAAGAAAAACATGATTGGCAAGGTGGCCACCGACTTTGACTATGTCACCCCCAAAGACAAGACTGTTCACCACCTGAAGGACCTCAAGGCCGACTATATCCTGGTCTATTTCAATAACCCTGATTGCGAGTCATGCGAGACCGTGAAAGAGCGCCTCGCCAGCAATGAGCTCATCAACCAGCTTGTGAACGACAAAAAACTGATCGTGCTTGCCATCTACCCCTATGAGGACCAAAAGCTGTGGAAGAAAGCCAAATATCCCTCAATGATGATTAATGGCTGGAACCAGAGCCGCACGATTGAAAACAACGAGCTGTATGACCTGCCTACCCTGCCCTGTTTCTACCTGTTGGGCAAGGACTACAAGGTGCTCATCAAGAACGAGGGCAGCCTGAACAAGGTGGAGGCCAAACTCAAAGACCTTACCACAGCCCCTGTTGCAGCTCCCGCTCCCGCCCCTGAGCCCCCCGCCAGGACCGAAGTCCCCAAAAAGACTAAGATTGAATCCACTCCTGCACCTGCCGATGACCCCAACACCATCCGCAGCGAACAGATGCTGAACTACCTGCTCGAAAACAAGGGCACGGAGGTCTTCGCGCAACTTGCCGAGGAGATGAAATCCAGAGTAAAAATTGAGGATTTTGACAATACCATCTCAAAGGTTGAGGCTCAAATGGGAACTTATCAGAGCCATGATCCCTGGAAAATTCAGCAAATCCAAGGCATAGAAGCCTATGCTACGGTGATGCAATTTGAAAAAGGTAGAGTATCCCTGCTCTTTGTCTATGATGACAACGGCAAGATCAAAGCGCTCAACATGATGCCTGTCAGGGCCATGCCCAAGCCTGCTGCCAACCCCGCCACTGAATAGTTTGAAATTGAAATAAATAATATGGAGCCTGCTACCTATAGCGGGCTCCAATTGTTTTTGTAACTTTTCTATTGTGACAAGATGATTATTCTTCGGGATAGACGAGGTTTTCGGGCTTGATGTCCTGAAGCACTTCAACGTAGAATTTGCGGGCTTCCCATTTTGCCATGGGCAGGTTGTTGAGCATGTAGTTGCCGCAATCGTGCGCATTGGCACCGGGGATGTCGCCGTCAAAGTCGGCCATCCACTGGAACAGGTCCTGCATCAGCGGAACAATGTCACGGCTCTCGAGGTCGCCCTTGAGCAACAGGTAATTGCCCGTGCAGCAACCCATAGGGCCCCAATACACGACCTTGTCACCCCATTGCGGGTGGTTGCGCAACCAAGTAGCAGCGAGATGCTCGATAGTGTGTATCGCACTTTGGCCAATCGCCGGCTCACGGTTGGGCAGCTTCATGCGGATATCGAATGTTGTCACCACATCGCCACCGGCAAGATAGTCCTTGCGTGACACATAGATGCCACGCAGCAGCCTCGTGTGGTCAATCTTGAAACTTGCAATCTTTTCCATATCGTTTAGTTTTTAGTTTCTAGTCCCTCGTTGTTAGAGTCCTTAGGGCACTTAAAGCCAATAAAGCCTTATACCTAATGCCAAATACCTAAAGCCTGCTAATAATATCCTTGAGCAATGCAAATGACTCTTGTGGCGCATCGCTCCAGAAGTCCAGATACTGCTTGGTGTTGTCGTGACTGGCACCCGGTGAATCGCTAATGACGCGCAAAGCCAGGAACGGAACTTTGCTCAGGTAGCACACTTGGGCGATGGCGCCAGACTCCATATCAACAGCCAGTGCCTCGGGGAAATTGCCCTTGATGCGATTGACGTCTTCTTTCTTGTCGATAAACTGGTCACCCGAGCAAATGAGGCCCTTGTGAATGTCGTCACGGTCGGGCACCAGGTCAAGCAGGCGTTTGGCTCCCTCGAAATACAAGGGTAAGCCCTGGACCTGACCGAGTTCGCTCTCAGGGCCGCACCACACGTCATGATAGGCGACACGGGCACCTGCCACCACGTCCATCACATTGACCGAAAGGTCTGCTCCGCCGGCAACTCCGCTATTGATGACATAGTTGGGAGCGAAATGGTTGACGAGCATCAAGGTGCCCATGGCGGCATTGACCTTGCCGATGCCGCATTGCATGACCATCACATCGTGTCGTCCCATTTTTCCCCTGTGGAACTCAAAGCCACCCATGCGACTGTCCTCGCTGTCGTTCAGCAACGGCAAGAGCAAATCCAGCTCCTTGCGCATTGCCACGATGATACCAATTTTCATTGCTTTACTTGTTTTAACGTTTCTGGTGCAAAGGTAATCAAAAATCTCATGCCCAAGGTCTAAAGTCTAAAGTCTTTTCACTATTTTTGCAGCATGAAACAGTTAATTGACATCCTTCACAACGAGGGACTGACCTTGGTCATTAAAAGCTCTGACGGAAATCTGCACCGTTTCACCCAGCGGGGGGTGAAAGACCTGGTGTCACTGGTGAGCGAGCGCCCCGAGGTGCTGCAAGGTGCCATCATCGCCGACAAGGCAGTGGGCAAAGTGGCTGCGGCCTGCATGGTCGTGGGTGGCGTGCGGCAAGTCCATGCCGACGTGATGAGTGAACCTGCACTGGCAATGCTGCAAAACCATGGTGTAGACGCCCAGTACAGCCAACTAGTTGACCACATCATCAACCGCACAGGCACCGATTGGTGCCCCATGGAACGCCTTAGCCGTGACGAGGACGACCCCGCGGTCATCATTCAAAAAGTCAAAGAGAAGCTCGCTTCGCTTGCTGAGCACTAAGCCGCTCCCGCAGCGAGCAAACTACAATTCTGCTTCCTTAAGTTTCTCGGCATTCTCGGCCACGATGAGGTGGTCAATGCAGTCCTGGATATCACCGTCCATGAATGCAGGCAGATTATAAATGGTATAGCCGATGCGATGGTCGGTGATACGACCCTGCGGATAATTGTAAGTGCGGATTTTTGCCGAGCGGTCACCGGTCGAAACGAGCGTCTTGCGGCGCGAGGCGATATCGTCCATGTACTTCTGATGCTCGTGGTCATAGATGAAGGTGCGCAGGCGTGCCAATGCCCTCTCCTTGTTCTTGGGCTGGTCGCGCGTCTCGGTACACTCAATGAGAATTTCCTGCTGCTCGCCCGTGTTGGGGTTGGTCCACATGTAGCGCAGACGCACACCACTGTTCACTTTGTTCACGTTCTGGCCACCGGCACCGCCACTGCGGAAGGTATCCCACTTGATTTCGCCCTCATTGATGTGGACGTCAAAGGGTTCAGCCTCGGGCAGCACAGCCACGCTGGCGGCACTGGTGTGCACACGGCCCTGTGTTTCGGTCACGGGCACACGCTGCACGCGGTGCACACCCGACTCATACTTGAGTGTACCATACACATTATCGCCCGTGATACTGAATACCACTTCCTTGAAGCCGCCCACAGCGCCCTCACTGCAAGAGGACATCTGCACGTTCCAGCCCTTAGTCTCGCAATAGCGGGTGTACATGCGAGCCAGGTCACCGGCAAACAAGGCAGCCTCGTCGCCACCCGTGCCGCCACGGATTTCCAGCACCACGTTCTTGCTGTCCTCGGGGTCCTCGGGAATGAGCAGCAGCTTGATTTCCTCCTCCATTTTGGGCACCTCGGCCTGATTGGCGTCAATTTCCTCGCGTGCCATCGCCCGCAGGTCCTCGTCGGTCTCGGTGTCAAGCACGGCTTTAGCCTGCTCAATGTCCTCAAGCAGCTTTCGGTAACGATTGGTCGCGGCGAGCAGGGTTTCCAGGCTCTTGTATTCCTTGGTAAGCTTGACGTAGCGACGCTGATCGGCAATGACATTGGGATCGGTAATCAGTGTGCCAATCTCCTCAAAGCGGGCATCCAGGCCCTCAAGGCGTTGCAATAAAGTGTTTTCTGCCATAGTGTTTTCTGAATTTGGCTGCAAAGGTAGTAAAAAAGCCTTTAGCTTCTAGTTATTAGCCTCCAGTTTTTAGTATTCCAAACCCTGCGGGGCTAATGCCGGCGGTTGAGGTATTCCTGGATGCGGGCAGCAAATTTCTGATCCTTTTTGTTGTTGGGGTCGGGGGTAAAGTCCAGGTTTTCAGGGATGTCTTTGCCTTGGTCGACAACGAGATGGGCCTTCACTGGCGAAACGACAATCAGCAGCGAATCGTAGAGGGCATGGGTGTTGGCATCATAGGCCGCCATCTCTAAGGTGTCGCCGTGGAGGTTAACCGTCTGATAGTAGCGACTGGAGATGCCGAACTTGTCAAAACGCTCGTCGAAATGGATGCGGTAGTTCTTGGGCGAACAGTGGCTGACGGTGTAAACGGGAGTTGCGGGAGCGCCGTTTTTATAAACGCCGCCAATCATGCGGGCATAGGCATGCTCATGGCCCTGCAGCACAAGGTCAACACCATACTGACGCACCAAGCCGTCAAACATCCACCGCTGGATAGCGTTGTTCTTGCCTTTGACAGAATACAGCGGATGATGCAGAATCAGAATCTTCCACTTGGCTTTGCTCTGTGCCAGCTGTTCTTTGAACCACTGGTGCTGGGTCCACAGGTAGAAAAACTCGCGGTTGCTGTCAAGCACAAAAAGCTGTACTGTGCCATAGTTGAGGGTATAGACCATGTTGTCTCCGATCTTAGAATCCAGAAAATAGGAAAAGACGAGGGGGAAGCGGCGCTCCAGGCGCTGGATAATACCCTTGAAATAGTCATGGTTGCCCGTCACGTTAAGGATGGGCATGGACTGGCCGATGCTGTCAAGCGTACGGAAGGTCTCGGCCCAATACTGGTTGGCAGGGCGCTCGGTCAGGTCGCCGCCGCACACGAGGAATTCACATTCGGGATGATGCGTGAGCGCATCCCGCAAAAAACGGTTAGCCACGCCTCCGATGGTGTCCTGCACATCGCCCACAAAAAGGAAGGAAAAACGGTCGCGGCCGGCAGCATAAGTCCGGAAGCCATACCATGGCGACGAGCCATTGCCACTCACAACACGATAGCGATATTGGGCATCCGGGCTCAACTGGCGCAAGCGAGCGACATAGTAGGCCGCCTTGCCGTTGCGGGACTCGAACACCTCGCCCTGGGCCTCGATGCGCGTCGTGTCTGTGCCACACACCAATTCCAGCCACGAGGGCTGCAGCATCGTGTCGCATTGCCAACTCACATTGCGCGACAGCTCGCCCTCGTCGCCAAAGGTGAGCAGCACATGGCCAGGAGCATGAAGCGGCTCGACCGCCAATTCCTCGGGATTGCCAAACCACACTTGCCAGCGCATTGCCACCCACACAGTCAAGGCGACAACGAGCAGCAGCGCCAGCAAACGACGGATATTTTTAGACCTTGTTTTCATTTTGTGATGCAAAAATAGTAATTTTGTCAGACTAAATGCAATAAATCGATGAAAGAGAGGTCCACCTTTTTCAATAAGCCCGTTCCTGCATTGCTGTGGAACCTGCTGGTAGTATATCTGGCCTACACCCTGTGTCGAGGCGTTTTTCTGATACTGAACTGGTCGCTGTATTCCGGCACATTGACCTTTGGCCATGGGCTGGAGCTGTTCGGGGCCGGACTGCTGTTTGACACTCCCGCTATCCTGTACACCAACGCAATTATCCTGCTCATGTTCCTGCTGCCCTTGCACTGGAAGGAGTGCCCCGTGTTTTATCGTGTGGCGCGGTGGATTTATACCATTGTGAACAGCATCGCGGTCTATATGAACCTGATGGACTGCGTCTATTTCCCATTCACGGGCAAGCGCACCACAGCATCGGTCTTTGCCGAATTCAGCAACGAGAGCACAGGCGAAATGCTGAAGATTTTTGGCGGACAGTTCCTGAGCCATTGGTATCTCGTGCTGCTGGCAGGATTGGTGACATGGGCATTCTGGAAGCTGTTCCAGCCCATTCCCAAACAAGTAACACGTCCGGCCCATTTGGGGCGGTACTACGCCACGCAGTTGCTCGCTCTGATTCTGGCCATTCCGCTATGTATCGGTGCCATTCGCGGCGGTTTCACCAAGGCGACGCGTCCCATCACCATCAGCAACGCCAACCAATATGTCAACCGCCCTGCCGAGACAGGCATCGTGCTGAACACGCCGTTTTCCATCTTCAGGACACTGAAGAAAACGCCCTTTGTCGTTCCCGAATACATGAGCGACGAGGAAGCGTTAGCCCTCTATACCCCACTCCACCAACCCACTGACAGTGCGGCCTTCACGCCCCGCAACGTCGTGGTACTCATTCTGGAGAGTTACAGCAAACAACACATCGGTTTCTATAACAAAACACTAAGAAACGGCACCTATCAAGGTTTCACGCCCTTCCTGGACTCATTGCTGACAACCAGTGCAATGACCTGGCGTTACTCTTATGCCAACGGGCGCAAGAGCATTGAGGGTATGCCGTCGGTACTGTCATCGTTGCCCAACTTTGTTGAACCGCTGTTCCTTACACCCGCCTCGCTGAACGCCATGTCGGGCCTGGCACGGGAACTGGGTGAGAGCAAGGGCTACACGACCGCCTTTTTCCATGGTGCACAAAACGGCTCGATGGGCTTCCAGGCCTTTGCCCGCGCCACAGGATTTGAGCGATACTACGGTCGTGACGAGTATAATGCTGACTCCAATTTCAACGGCGACAAGGACTTTGACGGCACCTGGGCGATTTGGGACGAGGAGTTTTTCCAGTTCTACGCCCAACAGATGAGCAAGATGCAGGAGCCGTTCATGACGGCACTTTTCAGTGCATCAAGCCATGACCCGTTTGTCATTCCCGAGAAGTACAAGGGCCGTTTTCCGCAGGGTGAACGCCCACTGCAACAGTGCATCGCCTATACCGACTATGCGTTGAAACGTTTCTTTGAAACCGCAAGCCAGCAACCGTGGTTCAAGAACACGCTGTTTGTCATCACAGCCGACCATGTGAGCCAGCAGATTGATCCGTTCTACTGCACCACACTGGGCAACTACTGTGTGCCTATCATCCTGTACGCCCCTGGCGACGAGTCACTGCACGGCTACGATGAGAATCGTGTGGTGGAGCAGATTGACATCATGCCCACCGTGCTCACCTACCTGCACTATGACAAACCCTATATCGCCTTCGGTCGCGACATGTTGAGCACACCTGTTGATGAAGGCTTTGCCCTGCACTGGTTACCCGAAAGCAGCAGCTATGAATACATTTGGGGGGATTATGCCCTCGAGTTTGACGGCAAAGATGTCACGTCGGCCTATGCGTTCCGCATCGACTCTACATTCACCCACAACGTGCTAGGCACCATGCCGCCAGCAACACGCACCCGCATGGAGCGCCACATGAAGTCAGTCATCCAGCAATACATGCAACGCATGAATGCCGACCAACTCACGGTGAAATAAACTTGATTCAGAAATCCAAGCCCAGGATGTGATATACCTGGTTGACCATACCCAGACGGTCGATGTCGGGACGGGTTGAGAAGAAGAGGAAAATGAGGTCGCGCTCAGGAATTTTTCCGGCATAAATGGTGAAGCCGCCATTGTCACCCAAATGATAGACGTGGAGCGGCTGCCCGGGAATTTCCTGCACAAAGAAGCCGTATCCATAGCCCGTGTGAGGCTGATAGCCATACTCAGCATCCTGGGGAATATAAATCCACGGATGGTAGGCAAGCAGTTTGCTGCCAGCTGCCCACACCTTGTTATCACGCAAAGCGCGTTCCCAGTTCACAAAATCGTTGATGGAGCAATAGAGGGCGCCATCGGCCTTGGTGGCAAAAAAGCTTTCCTCACCATAGTCGTACTCCTGCCAAACGCCCTTGTCGTCACGCTCGTAGCCGTGAGCCAGATGAGCAATGTTGCGGTCGGGCTCAAAGTAGCGGCTCGTCTGCATCCCAGCTTTGCCGAAGACATTCTGCTGCATATAGTTCTCGAAGGGGATGCCTGTTGCACGTTCCACAATCTGATAGATGAGCTGGAACGTGGGGTTGATGTATTCATACTGAGTGCCCGGCACAAAATTAAGGCGGTCGAGCGTTTTCATATAACCCACCGACTCAACATCGGTGCTATAGAGCACGAAATTGCGGTCGTTGCGGGGCCGTGCATCAGGAATGCCCGAAGTGTGGCTCATGATATGATGCAGGGTGATATCATTGAAGAAGGGAGCCTGGAACTCAGGGAAAAACTTTGACAGCGGGTCGTTGAGCGACAAAACGCCCTGCTCGGCCAGTTGCAAGAGTGCCACAGCCGAGAACTGCTTGGAGACCGAAGCGATGCAGAAGTTGGTCTCGAAAGTGACGGGAGCCTTCGTCTGCATGTCAGCCACGCCAAAGCAACGGCTGTAAAGCGTATCGTTGCCCTGCATGATAATCACGGCAGCGCCAGGTTCATCGGGGTTGTTGTACACTGCACCGAACACCTCATCGATGCGCTTTGTCATCTCGTTGTCATTCATTGTTTGGGCCTGTGCGGCGGCAAACGAAGCCAGCAATGCCACAATCATTAAATTATTCTTCATCATGGGGGCAAAGTTAGGCAATATTTTGGATAAAAAGTTGTACCTTTGCCACAAAAATCAGCAATGGTTCAAGTTAAGATAGATCAAAGGATATTAGAGGCATGCCCCGAGACGCGCATCGGGCTCATCAGTGCCGATGTGGTCAACGATCCCACCAGCGATGAGTTATGGGCTGAGATTGAGGCTGCCGCCGAGGACATCAAGCAGCGCTATGAACTGCTGGAAATCAACAAGCGGCCAGCCATTGCCGGCACACGCCACCTCTATAAGGCGTTGGGCAAAGACCCTAGCCGCTACCGCGTCTCAAGCGAGGCGCTGTGCCGCCGCATCATTCGCGGGTTGGGAATCTATCGCCTGACGACACTAATCGATGTGGTCAACCTGGTTTCCATCAAGAGCGGGTATGCCATCAGCGGCCTTGACGGCAATGCCATCGCAGGCGACACGTTGACGATGAGCGTGGGCACTGCCGAGGATGTCTATAACGGAATTGGGCGCGGCTTGCTCAACATTGAGGGGATGCCCGTGTATCGTGATGCTCAAGGTCCGATCGCCACCCCGACGAGCGACGAGGAACGCACCAAGTTCACCGAACAGACCACCAAGGCACAAATCAACATCAACGCATTTGCTCCCGAAATGCCGCTTGAAGAAGCTGTGGAATGGATGGCCTCGCTATTGAAGAAATATGCCCATGCAACGCAAGTTGAAACGGCAATCTACAATCCAAAAGAAGTATAAGAAACAACAAGGATATGGAAATTTTAGAAATATTAGAGAAGAACGTCAATCAGCGATATATCGACCAGGTGGTTGAGACGCTCAAGGACGGCGGACTCATCATCTATCCCACCGATACCGTGTATGCGCTGGGCTGTGACGCCCTCAACAACCAAGCCATTGAGCGCATCTGCTCAATCAAGGAGATGAAATCGGCCAAGACCAACCTGTCCATCATCTGTGACGACATCTCGCAGGTGGCTCAATTTGCCAAGTTTGACAACACGCAGTTCAGGCTGATGAAGTCCAACCTGCCAGGCCCGTTCACCTTCATCTTCCCTGCATTGTCGAAATTGCCCAAGGCCTTCAAGGGCCGCCGCACCGTGGGAATCCGTATCCCTGACAATGAGATTGCCCTAGCCATCGTGCGCACGCTGGGAGGCCCAATCCTGACAACCTCGGTTCCCGGTGACGATGAGGATTATCGCTGTGAGCCTGGTTTGATGGCCGAAGCTTTTGAATCCCAAGTGGATATCGTTATTGATGCCGGTCGCGGGCAACTCATGCCCTCGACTATCGTAGACTGCACTGGAAGCACTCCCGAGATTACCCGCCAGGGCAAGGGGGAACTTGTGAGTTAGGAGAAAGATATTAGAAGTTTTTTAGATATTTGTTATATGAAGAATTTTATTTTTTGCTTGGCGGCCATGCTGATGCTTGTCGCATGCAACAATAGGAATGAGGGCCAAGGGAATGCCGATGAAAACCTTCCCGACCAGCCGCAAACCGAAATGCAGGTTGCCGGCCCTGGTGAGAATGCGGAAAGCGAATGGGCCCAACAGACGACCTTCATGAGCGACAAGCCCATGGTCATCGACTTTTTTGCCACTTGGTGCGGTCCCTGCAAGCAGTTGGCTCCCATCCTTAATGTGATAGAGCACAATCACAAGGGCGAAGTCATCTTCCAACGCATTGACGTTGACAAGGAGCCCGAGTTAGCCGCTGAATTCAAAATCGAAGCAATACCAACCCTGATGTTTGTTACCCCTAAGGGTGAGTATCAAACCCTGACGGGACTACAAGAGGCTGACGTGATTGAGGCAAAAATTGCCGAGATGCTCAGACGCATCGCAAAGCAAAACTAGCGCGCACATTGCCAAAAGGACAATTTAATGTTCTATTTCACCCATTTATGAATAATGAGTGGGCCATAATGTTGTGACTTTGGTTTTTTTTTGCGACCTTTGCGCCCGATTTTGAGATAACGATTAGCATTTAGACTACCATACTCATGGAAATTACTGCTCAACAGCTTGCGGCAATGGTTAACGGTACGGTCGATGGCGATGCCTCTGCCGTGATTAACAATTATGCCAAAATCGAGGAAGCCACGCCCGGTTGCCTGACATTCCTCGCCAATCCCAAATACACTCACTTTGTTTATACCACTCAAGCGACAGCCATTCTTGTACGCAAGGATTTTGTTCCCGAGCATGAGGTGAAAGCAACACTCATCCGTGTCGAGGATCCCTATAAAACCCTTGCCGACCTGCTGAACTTCGTTGAGAGTCAGCGCCCCAGCAAAAGAGGCATCGAGCAGCCCATTCATGTGGGTGAGGGCACCACCCTCCCCGATGATGTGTATGTGGGTGCGTTTGCCTACATCGGCAATGGTGTCACCATCGGCAAGAACGTCAAGATTTACCCGCAGGTGTATGTGGGCGACGGCGTGACGCTGGGCGATGACGTTATCCTGTATCCCGGTGTGAAGATTTACCATGGTTGCCGCATCGGCAACCGCTGCATTGTTCAAGGTGGTGCCATCATCGGTGGTGACGGCTTCGGCTTTGCCCCGAAGGAGGACGGCACCTATGAGAAAATCTCACAGGTTGGTATCGTCATCCTTGAAGACGATGTGGAAATTGGTGCCAACACAACCATCGACCGTGCAACGATGGGCGCTACTGTGGTCAAGAAAGGCGCGAAACTCGATAACCTCGTACAAATCGCACACAATGTGGAGGTGGGAGAAAGCACCGTCATGGCAGCCCAGGTGGGCGTTGCCGGATCGACCAAAATCGGAAAGTACAACATGGTGGGCGGCCAGGTGGGCTTTGCAGGACACATCACAGTGGGCGACAAGAACGGCATTGGCGCACAAACGGGTGTTGACAACAGCATCGGTAGCGGCGGCAAGTGGCTGGGCGCTCCCGTACAACCTGCCATGGAATTTGCCCGTCAAGTCGTGTATCTGAAACGTCTTGGAGAGATGTACAGCGACATCAAGGACCTGAAGAAGAAAATGAATCAGTAAAAGAGTTACAAGTTTTAAGTTGCAAGTTTTAAGTATTATTTCCCGAATTGTAATTCAGTTGCAGACAAAACAGATCACGCTTAAACTATAAACTTAGGACTAAAAGCTAAAAGATAATAATGAAACAAACGACGCTCAAGAGCGAATTCACCGTAAGCGGTAAAGGCTTGCACACAGGTCTAATGTCAACCGCAACTTTCAAGCCTGCCGACGTGAACACGGGATATGTGTTTAAGCGCATCGACATGGAAGGACAACCCACCATTCAGGCGCTTGCCGAACACGTTATTGAGACCACACGAGGTACGGTCATTGCCAGCAAGAGCAACAAGGAAGCCCGTGTTAGTACCATCGAGCATGCCATGGCTGCACTTTATGCCGCAGGCATCGACAATTGCCTGATTGAGGTTAACTGCGGTGAGGTGCCCATTCTTGACGGCAGCGCCATCCAGTGGTGTAAGGAGATTGAGAAGGCTGGCATCGTTGAGCAAGAAGCCGATAAGGAATACTATGTGGTGAAGCAACGCATCAAGGTCGTTGACAAAAACACAGGATCGTCGCTCATCGTGCTGCCCGATGACGATTTCTCAATCGACTGCATGGTTGAGTATGATTCACAGGTGCTTGGTAACCAATTCGCATCGTTGACCGATATCAAACTGTTTAAAGATGAAATTGCCGGAAGCCGTACGTTTGTGTTCGTGCGCGAGGTGCAGCCGCTCATCCAGTTGGGACTCATCAAGGGCGGTGACTTGGACAATGCCATCGTCATCTATGACTCGCCCATGAAACAGGAGGATCTGGACCACATGGCCGACGTGATGAACGTGCCTCACAAAGATGCCAATGAGTTGGGCTATCTCAATAACAAGCCGTTGGCATTCAAGAATGAACCGGCACGCCACAAACTGCTGGATGTGCTGGGAGACCTGGCATTGATTGGACGTCCCTTGAAGGGTCGCATCGTCGCTACCCGACCCGGGCACACCATTAACACCCAGTTGTCCAAGAAAATCAGGCAAGAGTTGCGCTACCAGAATGTTCAGGCCCCCATCTATGACCCCAACAAGGAGCCACTCTATGACATCAACCAGATACGCAACATGTTGCCCCACCGCTATCCCATGCTCCTGGTGGACAAGATTATCGAGAAGGGTAAGAAACACATCGTTGGTATCAAGAACGTGACTGCCAACGAGCCGTTCTTCCAAGGACATTTCCCGCATGAGCCGATCATGCCGGGTGTGCTGCAGGTCGAGGCGATGGCCCAAGTGGGCGGCATTCTTGTGCTGAGCAGCGTTGAAGACCCGGAGAACTATTCCACCTACTTCCTGAAAATCGACAATGTGAAATTCCGCAGCAAGGTAGTTCCAGGCGACACGCTCATCTTCCACTTGTCGCTGATGACACCCATCCGCCGCGGCACCGCCGTGATGAAGGGCTATGCATTTGTGGGCGAAAAAATTGTCACCGAAGCCGAGTTCATGGCACAAATTGCCAAGAATCAGGAATAGGCATTAGGGGACTCTAAGGGCATTAAGGACTAGGGACTTAAAACCAGAAACTAAAAACAAAATTACAACATGGATATTCATCAGTTTGCCGTCGTACACCCTGACGCAAAAATCGGGGAAAATGTAAAAATTGGTCCTTTCGTGACCATTGATGCCAATGTGGAAATTGGCGACGGCACCATCATCGACAGCGGAGCCGTCGTACGCAACGGCACACGCATCGGCAAGAACTGCCACATACACTCTAATGCCGTGGTTGGCGACGTGCCTCAAGATCTGAAATTCCAGGGCGAAGATACATTAGCCATCATCGGGGACAACACCGTTATCCGCGAGTTTGTCACTATTCATCGCGGCACTGCCTCGAAAGGGAAGACCGTTGTGGGCAGCAACTGCCTGATTATGGCCTATTGCCATGTGGCGCATGACTGCGTTGTGGGCAACCACATCATCATGTCAAACGCCTCACAACTGGCCGGTGAAGTCGAAGTGAGCGACTGGGCAATCATCGGTGGCGGTGCCTTGGTACACCAGTTCACACGCATCGGTTGCCATGTCATGATTCAAGGCGGAGCCCTGGTCAACAAGGACATTCCACCCTATTGCATGGCAGCACGCTACCCCATCGCCTATGAGGGCGTGAATAAAGTGGGTCTGCATCGTCGCGGCTACACAAGCGAACAGATTGATGCTATTGCCGACGTATATCGCACCATCTATGACTCTGGACTGAACATCACTCAGTCGCTTGAGGAGGCCATGAAACTGCCAGCCAGCCCCGAGCGTGATGTCATCATCGATTTCGTGCGCGGCAGCAAGCGCGGTATTGTACGCAAACCCTGATATTCAGATAACCCAGATAATAAAGCAACTTGGACAGCAATCACGATAAAGTGGTACTGTCCAAGTTGTTGTTTTTGAGCCTGTATATCCGTCTAAATACGGGTGGCACTATTGGGCCGATTCAATAGACTGGAGTTTGTCGGCCTCACCCAATTTATAGTAGATATCGCGCAGGGCATTTATCAAGTCAGGGTTATGTGGATTAATGGCGTAGGACTTCTCCAGATATGGTAATGCTTCGCGATAGATGGGATTTACCAGGTTGGCCAGTTTTTTTCCATAGAGGTGGCTGTTTTGGCGAGTTTCCATGGCCTTGTTGTAGAAAAAGCGTCCCACGTTGAACTGTCCCAAGGCATTACTGTCGTTTAACTCAATGCAGCGCTGATAATAAGGCAACGCCTCATATATGCCCTTGTAGCTTTCAACCACAAGGCCTTTCAAGTTAAACAACTCATCGTCCCTGTCATTAGCGGCAATGGCTTTATCTATCAGTTCGTTTGCCCACTCATACTCATCGTGTGCAATGAAGTCGTTGATGAGAATGCGAATGTATTGAGGATCACTCGTGCCATAGATGGAATAGGCCTCTTGAGCGAGATTAACCACCTCTTCTTCATTGCCCAGCCCACTGAGGCATACTAACGCATAGTCATAGACTTCCTTGTGGTTATAACCCATGTGACGCGCAATGCTGAACAGCCTCACCGCATCAATCGTGTCAGCCTTTTGCCATGCGGCAATTGCCTGATAAAAGCGGGCCTCGGCAACAAGAGAATCGGGTTTCGCCCATCGCCGGTCATCATTGCGAGCCGCCATCGTGCAATAATAATCCCAAGCCTTATAGGCTCCGTCCCAATCCTTGACATTGTAGAGTTCACTGCCAACGATGCGATAGCTGTCGTGGTGCTCCACCAAACGATCTACCACTTCTTTGCTGTATTTTGTCCTCACCTTGGGCCGTTTGGTCTTCTTGTCGATGACCGGCTGTCCTTTTTTGTCGAGGATATGGATGGTGTCTAGTTTGAGCGCATTGAGACTGTAATCATAGGCATCAATCAGACAATAGCCCATTTTCTTGGCATCAATCTTCTTGCCCACACGCACATTGTCCATGTACTTGTCATACTGCTCGATCTTGATGCGGTTGGCCAGCGCCCAAGTCTCAGCGCGATTGCGTGTCTCTTCATGGGTGAGTGCCGGCGCAAGCTTATTGAATGCCTTATTATAAGAGTCAACAGTCATCGTCAGACCAGTGATGGCCTTGCGAGCCTCGTCGATAGCCAAATGCTGGCCACAAACACTGAATGCAACCATTGCCATCGACACACATATTATAGAAATTCTTTTCACGATTCAGTATCCTTAATGAATTGAGCCGCAAAATTACTCTTTTTTCACAAAAGGAGCAAAAAATCACCCTGTGGGTATAGCGCGGGCGGTGAAATGTTGATACTTCACCGCCCGGCATACGTTGATCATTAATTCTTGATTACTTCACTCCCATTACCTCAAACTTGTAGAGGATATCATCAAGGACACTCTTGGGCTTGGTGTTATCGGGATCAAGCTCGGTGGCCTTCTTCAGGAACGGAATAGCCTCGTCATAGATGGGTTTGAGTTTGGGAACCAGTTCCTTGTTAGTAGCGTTGGGATTATCATCAATAATCTGCTGAGCCTTCAGGTAGAGGCAACGGCCAACATCGAAGAAGGCGTTAGCGTAGTTGGGATCCACCTCAGCAGCCTTGCGATAGAAGGGCAGAGCGGCATCGAGACCATCGACCAACTCGGCAGTAAAGCCCTTGATGTCATACAGGGTACCATTGTCGGGATCATTCTTGAGAGCATCGTCAATGAACTTGTTTGCCTTGTCATACTCGTTCTTGTCGATCATATCCTGTACAAGGTTGGCCAAAGATGAAGTCATGTATCCAACAATATTATTCTTGTCATATCCCATCTTGAATGCCTTGGTGCAATTCTCATAGCAATCAGCATAATCCTTATTGAAATACTGTGAGAATCCTTGCAGGAAGCGAACCTCGGCGATGGTGCTGTCGGCATATTCAAGATTGTTCTTCTTGGCGAAAGAAGATGAAGCCATATCGGCAAAGTAACCATAGGCGGCAGCAGCAAGATCCCACTTCTCACCCTCACGGCAAGCATCACCTACACGTGCGATATCATTGATGTGAGCAACCAAGCTACCAATAATGTCCTTGCTATACTTGGTTTTAACCTTTTTGCTACCATCCTTGTTCAGTTTAACAGAACCATCTTTGTTGAGTTCAGGAACACTGTCCAGAGGCAAAGCCTTCAAGAAAAACTCATATCCAGACAGAACTGCAGCACCCATTATCTCGGGATCTGCGGCATCGGGCTGAAGAAGCGATGCTTCATACATCTTGTCATAGACACCGAATGCGGCTTTACCGGCAGTATACCATGTAAGGACGTCATTGGCTGACTCGGGATTGGTAAAAGCAGGCTGAATTTTATCCATCACTTCCATCAAATCCATCGGGTTGGCTGATGCCGCCTTCTTGGCGAGGTCTTTCACGAGGCTCATCTGAGCCGATGCGCTAAACGCCATCATGATGGCGGCTGCGCCGAAAAGAATCATCTTTTTCATTTTAATTAACAATTAAAGTAGTTTATAATGTTTGTTTTTTATCATTCGTTTGAGTTCTCTACGTTTTCAGAGTTCTCAGTATTTTCAATTATCTCGGAATGCTCATTTAAATTCTCATTGAAGGCGTCGCGTACGCTTTCCTCATCGGTTGTCTCGGGTTCGGTATCCACCTTGCAAACGCTTGCTATCTCGTCGTTCTTCTTTTCGAGGTTGATGAGCCTTACACCTTGTGTAGCACGTCCCACAATACGCAGCGAGCTAACCTTAAGTCTGATGGCGATGCCGCTCTTGTTGATGATGACAAGGTCGTTACCGTCATTCACATTCTTAATTGCAATAAGCTTGCCAGTCTTGGCGGTAATGTTAATTGTTTTAACACCTTTACCGCCACGGTTGGTCACGCGGTAATCCTCAAGGGCACTGCGTTTGCCCATGCCCTGCTCTGAAACGACAAGCACATCGTCACGGGTGCCTGCACGCATGCAAATCATGCCAATGACCTCGTCGCCCTCGCTCAATGTCATACCCTTGACACCGGTAGCGGTGCGTCCCATCGCACGGACCTTAGTCTCGGCAAAGCGAATGGCATAGCCCTTGCTGTTGGCCAGGATAACCTCGCTGTCGCCTTCGGTCAAGATAGCACCAACGAGCTGATCGTCCTCGGCAATATTGAGGGCACGCACTCCATTGGCACGCGGACGCGAGTAAGCGCTCAGGCTCGTACGCTTCACGATACCGTTCTTGGTGGCAAATACTATATAATGTGACTGGTTGTACTCTGGATCGGTCAATGCCGTTGCACGGACGAATGCCATGATACGGTTTTCGGCATCCAGATTGAGCAGGTTCTGAATAGCGCGTCCCTTGCTGTTCTTGGTACCTTCGGGAATCTCGAACACGCGCAACCAGAAGCAGCGTCCGGTTGCGGTGAAGAACAGCATGTAGTTATGGTTAGTGGCTTCATAGACATACTCAATGAAGTCCTCATCGCGTGTGTCGCTACCCTTGGCACCGACGCCACCACGTGCCTGTGCACGATATTCCTTGAGCGGGGTGCGCTTGATATAACCGAAGTGAGAGATGGTGATGATCATAGGATCGTCGCTGTAGAAGTCCTCAGCGTTCATCTCCTCGCTGGAATATTCAATTTGTGTGCGTCGCTCGTCGCCGAACTTTTCCTTGACCTCGATAAGTTCCTGCTCGATCACCTTGCGACACTCGGCAGGATCGTCAAGAATCGCCTGCAAGTGCTCTATGGTCTTGCGCACCTCGGCCAACTCGTTGTGGAGTTTCTCCTGCTCCAAGCCGGTGAGCTGACGCAAGCGCATCTCGACGATGGCACGTGCCTGAACCTCGGTGAGGCTGAAACGTTCACACAGTCGCTGGATAGCATGCTCGGTCGAGTCACTGCTCTTGATGATGGCAATCACCTCGTCAATGTTGTCGCTGGCAATAATGAGTCCTTCAAGGATGTGGGCTCGTTCCTGGGCCTTCTTCAAGTCGTACTGTGTGCGGCGGATGACCACCTCGTGACGGTGCTCCAGGAAGTAGTGCAGCAGCTCCTTGAGATTGAGCAGCATGGGACGTCCGTTAACCAGACACACATTGTTGACACTGAATGACGACTGCAATTCAGTCATCTTGTAGAGCTTGTTGAGCAGCACGTTGGGATTGAAATCCTTCTTCACATCGATGACGATGCGCATACCGTGACGGTCGCTCTCATCGTTGATGTCGGCAATGCCTTCGATCTTCTTCTCCTCGACCAGACGCGCAATGTTCTCAATGAGGTCCTTCTTGTTGACATTGTAAGGAATCTCGTTGACCACGATGCGATCATGGTTGTGCTCGGTCTCTATCTCGGCCTTGGCACGCACAACTATGCGTCCGCGACCGGTCTCGAAAGCGTCTTTCACACCCTGATAGCCGTAAATGATACCGCCCGTGGGAAAGTCGGGAGCCTTGATGTAATTCATCAGGTCACTCACTTCCATCTCGGGATCCTCAAGCAAGGCCAAGCAGGCATCAATGCACTCGCCCAGATTGTGGGGCGCCATGTTGGTAGCCATGCCGACGGCAATACCCGTGGCACCATTGACCAGCAGATTAGGAATGCGGGTAGGTAATACTGAAGGTTCTTCAAGCGTGTTGTCGAAGTTCGGCACGAAGTCCACGGTGTCCTTGTCCATGTCCTCCATCATGCTCTCGCCCATCTTGTCAAGACGCACCTCGGTGTAACGCATGGCAGCAGGGCTGTCACCGTCAACCGAACCAAAGTTACCTTGACCGTCAACAAGCGGGTAACGCATTGCCCATTCCTGGGCCAGACGAACCATGGCAAAATAAACCGACGAATCGCCGTGGGGATGATACTTACCGAGGACGTCACCCACGATACGGGCAGACTTCTTGTAAGGGGCATTGGAGTAGTTGCGCAACTTGTCCATGCCATAGAGAACCCTGCGGTGCACTGGCTTGAAGCCATCGCGCACATCGGGCAGCGCACGCGAAACGATGACCGACATCGAATAATCGATGTAGCTGGACTTCATTTCGTTCTCAATGTTGATCTCTAAAATTCGATCGTTGTCCATTTGTATTTTTTGTTTTTAAATCTTTTCCGGGCACCGCACCGCAGGCAAACTCCGCCCCAGGCAAGCACGCGTGCCACGACATTAGGTTTAACCTACAAAAATACGCACAATTTCTCATACGGCAAGCCGTTTTGCGCCACTTTTTGACTGAAATGTCAATAAAATGTTTAAAACACATATGATTTTATCAGCCAGCTGCCAGATTTATCATCCCAAATGAGTATTTTTGCCATCGATTTACACATCACTTGACAATGAAGGATTTTGCAGCCATAGACTTTGAAACAGCCAACATGGAACGCTCCAGCGTGTGTGCTGTTGGCGTGGTCGTGGTTCGAGACGGAGAAATCACAGAAAGGTTTTATTCCCTCATTCAGCCCGAGCCAAACTATTACAGCTACTGGTGCCAGCGTGTACATGGATTAGGGCATTCCGACACTGATGACGCTCCTGTGTTTCCAAGAGTATGGGCACAGATTGAGCCACTCATCAAGGGCTTGCCGCTAGTGGCCCACAACAAGACATTTGACGAGGGCTGCCTGAAAGCCGTCTTCCGCTGTTACCAAATGGATTATCCCAACTATGATTTTTACTGCACCTGCCGCACGGCAAAACGCCGGCTACCCCACCTGCCCAATCATCGGCTGCCCACAGTTGCCGCTTACTGCGGACATAAGATACAACACCATCACAATGCCCTTGCCGATGCCGAAGCATGCGCCCGTATCGCACTACAGATTTTATAATCGGCACGCCTCTTGCGCCCAACCTGGAGTTACCAGCCCATTTAACCTTTTTAATAAAAGTCACCCACTCCACCTAATGGAAAACATAAAAGAGAGAGCAAAAACAGCCATAAAATGAAGAAAAATCAGGGACGTAGCATTATGAATCGTTAACACTTCAGTATCATTTCATGGGCGGATTTATGGGTTTTTATGAGTTGCGGCTAATTTTTAACAATAATAAATAAATTTTTCAGATACTTTTATACTGCAATTCAAAAAAAGGCAGTAATTTAGCGACGTTTTTTGCGAGCGAAAATTGGCCGCAGGCATCTTGTAAGCCATTTTTGCTCTATTTAATCAGTTGAAAACAACCAAGAAACATTAACAGTAATATTAATTATGGCAAAAGAAACCGTTAAGCCCGCTACCGGCAAATTAGGTATCATGGTAGTTGGATTGGGTGCTGTGAGCACCACCTTCATGACTGGTGTCATGATGACCCGCAAAGGTCTTGCAAAGCCTGTTGGCAGCATGACCCAGTATGACAAGATCCGTATTGGAAAAGGCGAAAACAAGAAATACTTACATTATAAGGATATTGTTTCGATGCCTTCACTTGACGACATCGTTTTCGCAGCATGGGATGTATTCCCCGCTAACGCTTATGAGAGCGCCATCAATGCCGAGGTATTGAAGGAGAAGGACATTGAGCCCGTCAAGGACGAACTGTTGAAGATCAAGCCTTTGAAGGCCGCCTTTGACAAGAACTATGCAAAGCGCCTGGACGGTGACAACGTTAAGCAGTGCAAAGACCGCTGGGACATGACCGAGCAGGTTCGCGAGGATATCCGCAACTTTAAGAAGGAGACCGGCGTTGACCGCGTTGTGGTACTGTGGGCCGCTTCAACTGAAATCTATGTTGAACCCGACATGAAGTATCACGGCACCGTGGCCGCCTTAGAGCAGGCCATGAAGGACAATGTCGTTGACAAGATTGCTCCCTCGATGTGCTATGCTTATGCAGCACTGATGGAAGACTGCCCCTTCATCATGGGTGCTCCCAATACAACCGTTGACATTCCCGCTATGTGGGAACTCGCCGAGAAGACAAAAATGCCGATTGCAGGTAAAGACTTCAAGACCGGCCAGACCCTGGTTAAGAGTGGCTTTGCTCCCATCATCGGCGCCCGCATGCTCGGTTTGAGCGGCTGGTTCTCAACCAACATCCTGGGCAACCGTGACGGCCTTGTGCTGGATGAGCCCGCAAACTTTCGCACCAAGGAGGTCAGCAAGCTTTCGACGCTCGAGTCCATCCTCGTTGCTGAAGAGCAGCCCGACCTGTACAACAACTACTTCCACAAGGTACGCATTAACTACTACCCGCCCCGCAACGACAACAAGGAAGGATGGGACAATATCGACATCTTCGGTTGGATGGGCTATCCCATGCAGATCAAGATCAACTTCCTGTGCCGCGACTCTATCCTTGCAGCACCGTTGTGCCTTGACCTGTGTCTGCTCATCGACCTTGCACGCCGTGCAGGCCGCTACGGAACACAGCGCTTCCTGAGCTTCTTCCTCAAGAGCCCGATGCACGATTACACCAAGAATGAGATTCCCGTTAACCACCTGTTCCAGCAGCACGTGATGCTCAAGAACGCCATCCGCGAGATGGGCGGATATGAGGCAGACGAGGAGATCGATTGATTTTCATTCCCTAAGCCATACCACAAAAGGCGGTTTCTTCAAGGCAAGGAACCGCCTCTTTTTGCACCTCTTTATCTATAGCTGGCAAAATTGATATTTTTTATGAAAGTTTAGTTTGCCGTTTAAATGAATTGCAGTAAATTTGCACCCAAATATGTAATAATGTATATACAGCAGATTATTGAAAAAAACTAGCTAGACATGCAAGAAATAATCAATGAAGATCTTGTCGCAGTAGCGGCTGCGGAGAAAAAGAAAAAAAGACGCCTTCGCAATGGTATTAAATGGGACCGACTGTTTGTTGCCTGTGCCTACAACTGGTACTGGTTCATTTTGTCAATGGTTGTGTGCTCATGTCTCGCCTATCTGTATGGCAAGAGCCAGCCTCAATTCTATGTAGGCAAGGCGTCAATCCTTATCAGGTCAAAGGACAGCGCTCAAGGCACACCGTCGATGACATTTAGCGACCTTGGACTTAACACTGTCAACTATATCCCGAACGAGCCACATAAACTGAAATCTTCCAGAGTCATGGAGATTGTGGTCAACTCACTTGGATTGAATGTGCAGTATTACGGTCACAAATTCTTGCGTGACGTCAACATCTATAAAGAATCACCCATTCAGGTTACCCCACTCAGAGAAGTCACCTCGAGTTACTCAATAACTATCATCCCCAAAGACAACGAGAATTTTGAATTCAGGGTGGGTGATGGCCAATGGAAGAAAGCCCACTTCGGAACAAAGGTTAATACCGAAAAAGGACCATTGGCAATTTCTAAAACCCCCATTTTCAACGAGGGTCATATTGACTATAATATCATCGTACGCATCAGCAATCCGTCAGCTGTCGCTAGGTCATTATCTAAGTCGATGGTTGTCGAAAATGCCGATGAACACAGTGACGTGCTGAACTTAGCCATCAGGGGTGAGAACGCAGAAATGTGTGCCGACATCCTGAACGCGCTAGTTGTCGCTTACAACCAGGAAGGCATCAACGACATGAACCAGGTCGCCCGAAACACCGAGGCTTTCATCGCTGAACGTGTGGCAGACTTGTCAAAAGACTTGAGCGGCGTGGACAACGAGGTGGCCGTACTGACGGCAAACTCGGCTAACTCCATCATGTTGGGCAACTCCTCAAATACTTTGAGCCAAATCAACAATACCGAGGGAGTAAGTCTTGAAGCAAATATTGTTGCCCAAGTACGACATTACATTGCGGGCATGGGATCCAATGATTTGATCCCAGTGAATTCCGGCATTTCCAACACCGGTATCACTGATCAAATCCAGAAATACAATGAGGCCATGCAGGAATATCAGAAGATTTCGGCCACCTCAAGCCCTGAGAATCCTGTGATGAAAGAGCTCATCAACTCGCTGGCGGTACAAAAGAAAACGATCTTGGCCAGTTTGGACAACTACTTGGGTTCACTTCGCACGAGACAAAGTCAAGCCCAACGGATGCAAAACATGGCACAAAGCAGCATGACAGCCAACCCTTCACATGAGAAGGCCATCACCGAGGTAACACGCCAACAGAAGATCAAAGAGCAACTATATCTTTACCTGCTCAACAAGCGCGAGGAGAATGCATTGCAGATGGCCATTACCGAGCCCAATGCCAAGGTGATGGAGCCCGCTATTCCTAATAATGTGCCTATTACTGCACCTCTTTCGCGTATTGTACTGACTGGTATGTTCATTGGCCTCTTAATTCCCGCCTTTGTCCTCTATGGTGTATTCTGGTACTTCTCGCTTGACAAGACGATCCACACCCGTCGAGAGGTTGAAGAAGCCTGCGATATACCCATCCTTGGAGAACTTCCTGCAAAGAAAGACCATGTCACTGGCGAGATTGTGGTTAATGAAACTTCTAACGACCGCATGAATGAGGCCTTCAGGATTGTTCGCAACAACCTCGACTTTGTTACTAGTCAGGACAAGCCAGAAGACGGAGCCACTGTCATCCAGTTTACTTCAACCATGTCTGGTGAAGGAAAGAGTTTCGTAGCTGCAAACCTTGCGTTATCCTACACATATGTAAACAAGAAAGTCATCGTTATCGACCTTGACTTGCGTAAAGGTAAGTTCTCTGAGTATGTCGGTGTACAGGACGGTAGAGGCGTGACGGCCTACCTGTCAGGCAAAGAGCCCGACATCCACAATGTCATCCATCGCGGCCCTCTTCACGAGAACTTCGACATCATCAGTGTTGGCGCCATCCCCCCCAACCCCACGGCATTGTTGCTGTCTGACTACATGGCTCAAATGATTAATACGCTTAAGAAGGAATATGATCTGATTATTCTTGATACCGTTCCTTATAACCTGATTGCCGATGCTGCTGTAGTTAACAAGTATGCCGATTTGACAATTTATGTGGTTCGTGACGGCAGGGTTGAACAGCAATATATGTATGAGCTTGAGCGTTTGGCCGACGAGAAGAAGATTAAGAACCTCACCATTCTCATCAATGATATCAAGTTGAGTAAGACCCGCTATAACTACTCATACGCCTACGGCTATGGCAAGGGATACGGATATGGATACGGATATGGATATGGCTATGGTTACGGTGGCGACAGTGGTGGTTATTATGTTGATGACACGCCAAAAGACTCAGCTATTTCTCATGACTTTGGAGTCACCGGCAACCAAGAGAATTAATATCGGCGACCAATAAAGAACCAAGAATTCCTGTTGAATGAAAATCGCGGTTGTTGGAACCGGATATGTAGGATTAGTCACGGGCACCTGTTTCAGTGAAATGGGTGTCCATGTGACATGTGTGGATGTCGATAGACACAAGATCGACATGCTCAAGAACGGCTTAATTCCTATCTACGAGCCAGGACTTGAGACACTAGTCCGCAAGAACACCAAGTCAGGGCGGCTGCAATTCACCACTCGCCTCGAGGACGTTCTGAATGACGTCGATATCGTCTTTAGCGCTGTGGGAACGCCACCAGATGAAGACGGCAGCGCAGACCTGAAATATGTACTTGAGGTGGCTCATACCATTGGCAAGCACTTGAACCGCTATATTGTCGTGGTGACCAAGAGCACTGTGCCCGTTGGCACCGCTATGAAAGTCAAAGCAGCCATTCAAGAAGAATTGCAGAAGCGCGGCAGCAACATTGAATTTGATGTTGCCAGTAATCCCGAGTTTCTGAAAGAGGGCAACGCCGTGAAGGATTTTATGAGCCCCGACCGTGTTGTGGTTGGCGTCGAGAGTGAACGCGCCCGCAAGATTATGGCACGCCTCTACAAACCCTTTATGATTGTTAGCGACAGGCTTATCTTCACCGACATTCCTTCGGCCGAAATGATTAAATATGCCGCCAATTCAATGCTTGCAACTCGAATTAGCTTCATGAACGACATCGCCAATTTGTGTGAACTGGTTGGAGCTGACGTGAACATGGTGCGAAAAGGCATCGGCAGCGACACGCGCATCGGGAAGAAATTCCTCTATGCCGGTTGTGGTTATGGCGGTTCATGTTTCCCCAAGGATGTCAAGGCCCTAATAAAGACTGCCGCCGATCACGGTTATCCCATGCGGGTGCTACAAGCTGTTGAGGATGTGAATGCCGACCAGAAACTGGTACTGTTCCAAAAGCTAGTTAACCACTATGGGGAGGAGAAAGCTTTACAGGGTAAGACGATTGCAATGTGGGGGTTGGCCTTCAAGCCCGAGACCGATGACATGCGCGAGGCCCCGGCCCTGGTGTTGATCGACAAGTTATTGGAAGTCGGTGCGACCGTTAAAGTCTATGATCCCGTCGCCATGGACGAATGCCGTCGTCGTTTGGGTGACGCTGTCACCTATGCCACAGACATGTATGATGCCGCCACCGATGCCGACGCTTTGATACTGGTCACCGAATGGAAAGAGCTCCGCATGCCTAATGCCGAGACTCTACTGCACAAAATGAGAGGACGCTTAATCCTTGACGGCAGGAATATCCTTGACGGAGAAGAACTTCAGCAAGCCGGTTTTGAATATCACTGTATCGGGAAATAAAAATTATCAATTATAAAACATCAAAAAAGCAGCTTTGCAATTGCAGAGCTGCTTTTTTGATAAGCCATTATGATATTATTACTCCTGACTTCGTCACTTTTTTCTTGAGAGATAATTGTTAAAATATAACTGACTTATTAGCAATTTGTTATAATTTTGCGTCACCCGAAAATGGGTGACGCAAAAGGTTTTTTAACTATGTTTGTAA
>Ga0310697_10000155_pt1 | contig 97912 bp, 141 predicted proteins | sample 172DNAGHGlowgp2_FD_203883 | JGI IMG/M metagenome (GOLD analysis project Ga0310697, IMG submission 203883) | Sheep rumen microbial communities from Palmerston North, Manawatu-Wanganui, New Zealand - 1728 DNA GHGlow gp2 (v2) (version 2) | ecosystem: Host-associated > Mammals > Digestive system >...
CCAATGTAGAGGATGACAAAGGCAATAGGCATCAGGAACTAATCGGCTATACGGTATGCGACTTTGATACCTATCATCTGTTTTTCCTTCCTGTGAAGATTGTCACGGGAGTTGACGACGATCTGCGCAATATCCTCATGGATTTCTATGCTTTCCTTGACTGGAAAGGCCCGTTCCTGTCACCAAAGTCTCACTACGATTTTGAGTACCAGCTTGGAATCATGGATATGGAGGACGATTGTCAGATAGACCCTGAGCAGTCCGAAATGTGGACGGACGAATACAGGGATTGGGCAGAGTCCTATGTTCATGGCGATATCAATAAAATCTTTGAAGAGATTGAGAACAGACGTCGCAAGTTTGCTGGGAATCCTGAAGGTCTGGTCAATAGGATATGCAAGAATGTCAAGGCCTACGGGCAAAGCGGGAAGGCATATTACAAGACGGGGAAAGGACACCGTAACAAGGTGGCCACGCTGTTAGACCTTATCTATCAGGGAATCCAGATAACCCTTGAGGACAACCTGTTTAACTACGAGCTTCGGTTTATCAGGTACGAGCTTGGCGACGACAGTTTCTTTGACTGGGACGCAAACGATGACATGATGGACTTTGACCGCCAGTTTGCCCTCTGTTTTGCACTTGATGATGAAGACCCCGTTGTGGAAGGAACCATAGAGTGCCTGAATAACGATGCAGGTAATTTTGGCGGCACTGTACTGATGGGAATAGAAAGATTCTCTGGTGAGAAGAAGATAAAGATGAAAACGGACTACCCCAAGAGGTGGAACGAGTGGTTTGAGCAGTTTATAAAATACACCTATGAGTAAGACGATAAAACGTATAACAGAAGTCTATGAGCCATTTGCAGCCATTGTTGCATATATGACTGGAGATACGGACAGCAGCGAGAGAGGGTACTATCTCGAAAAGCGGAATATCCGTAATGGGAAGATGGGCGCAGGTAAGCCGTTGACCCAGAAGATGCTTGCAAGCATCATTAAGACCGTACAGACAACATCAAGCCAGTTGGACTTGGGTATGTACGGCAGAGTACCGAGTAACGTGCTTTACTGCGACACCCGTATTGACCATGATAAACTGGTATGGTATCACGGGCCAGAGGAAAGAAACGTTTTCTTCTCGAAGCCCCTGAATATTCCCAACGGGAAGATGAAGGTGCCAGGATTGGTGTACGTGGTGGCGAATGGAAAGATGAGACTGTACGCTTTCAAGGGCAAGCATCCAGCAGACAAGCTATACCATGCTCCATTCATGAATACAGCAGAGAATAGCGTCTGTCTGGGAAATGCGAAGGTGGAGAAGCCAGAAGAGCGTACCTTCGAGAATGTCATTGCCTATTGGGAGAAGATGTACTGGAACTCTGAGTTTAGTCACATCTTAGGCGATAACCCTGTCAAGGGAAATCTTGCCGTCCTGACCAAAGAGCTTATCGAGACTGGCAAGGACTTCCCTACTGACGTGCTCGTTCCCGTAAATGTCAAACTAAGCAATTTACTAAGATGAAGAAGAGACATTTTGCAGATAACTATATCATAAACCCGATGCACCCATTGACGGTGAACGTCATCGGTGCTGGCGGCACTGGCTGTCAGGTAGTGACAGCACTGGCACGTATCAACTGTGCCCTTCAGAGCCTTGGCCATACTGGTCTTGATGTCACGGTCTATGATGACGATATCGTTACGAGGGCAAACCTTGGCCGTCAGCTCTTCATGGTCTCTGAGGTGGGAGCCAACAAGGCAGACGTGCTGGTAACCAGAATCAACCGTTTCTTTGATTTCGAGTGGGAGGCCGTGCCAGAGCGATATCCGAGTAAGGACGCCGACACGGTGGCGAACATCACAATTACCTGTGTGGATAATGTGAAGGCAAGGATAGATATCGGTAAGCACCTCCGTAAGTGGAAGAACAAGGATAATGATGACAGAACGAGGGCATACTACTGGCTGGACTTCGGAAATACGGCAGACTCAGGTCAGGTCGTGCTTGGTACGGTGAATCCCATAGAGCAGCCGAGAAGCAAGAAGTTCGAGGTCGTGAAGGAGCTGCCTTGTGTTGACACGCTTTTCGACCTAACGACAGTGGATGAGAAAGAAAGCGGGCCCAGCTGTTCACTGGCAGAAGCCCTTACCAAGCAGGACTTGTTCATTAACTCTACGCTCAGTCAGCTGGGCTGTGACCTTCTTTGGAAACTCATCAGCAAGGGTTCCGTCGAGCAGAACGGTCTCTTCCTGAATCTCAATACATCGAAAATGAATCCAATAAATATATAATATGTGTAAGAGCGAGAACTATAATTGGGTGCCTGTGACAGAAAAGAGAAGGCCTTTGTTCGCCATTGCGAAAGGGCCGTACCAGCAGGCTTGTGAAGAAGCAGAGAACCAGCATCTTGTTGCGAATCTCGTACCAAGGGAGCCTGGTGCAAGTATCACTCCAGATGATATCGGTGCAAGATTGTGTGTTGACTTTGAATTGTAAGATATGGAAACAGTAAAGGAAAAGGCAAAGGTCAACTACGTGCAGTTGGCAAATGGTGTTCATCCGCAAAAGGTAAGCCTGAGTCTCAGGGAGAGCATAGCCGTTATGAAAGACTGCCGTGCAAGGGTGTGGTCGCAAGTCATTATACCCGTTCTGATAGCGGAAGCAGAGTTCATGAAGGTCTGGGATATATGTGAGGAACGAAAGGAAATCCGCTTCAATCGTGGTAAGTGGCTCAGGGGTACTCTTGCGAGTTTTGAGAAGTTCCGTGAATGGTTGAAAATGGCCGATCAGCACACAAGGGCTCTGATAGACGACTACGCCATCCAAGTGCAGAAGAGAATAAAGCGTGAGCAGACGAGCCTGTTCGTGACCTTCAGACGATACTTTGAAGAGCACGGCCAGAAAGACCTTGACTTCAAGGCTAATGTTCAGATGGTCTTGACGTACATTACGCTTGCCCGAGACCTGTTTGACGGCTTCTTTGACACATACCAGGAGAGGTTCGGAATAGACCTCCGGAAAGAATATCTTCCTGTACGGATAATAGATGCAGACCTTCAGTTCTCCAGATTTGCCGATGATGTCATACAGCCATCGAGGAACGATTTGCACCCCTGCAAGAACTGGGCTTCAATTAAAGCATACGAAGAACTGATTGAAAAGCTGATGAGCGAGAAGATGCTGGATAAGGCAGGACTGGAGGCTCTGAAGCTCAACAATGAAGATGAGTTCCTGAGTAAAATCGAGCGTGAGACCATGGGGTTCGAGAAGCTGAAAGAGAAATACAATGTCGGCTTAGACAAGCGGATAACGGGCAAATAATTGTATATTTGATAAATTTTAGGCTAAAAATTTGTATATTTGATAAACTTTTCGTACCTTTGTCGTAGCAAATAAGATAAACGTTTCAAAACAAGACATTATGAAGAAACTGATTTTGTTGGTAGCAGCCGTTATGATTGTCGGCTGTCACAGTCGGGAAAAGGGCGTCAGGAAAGAGGTCGAGAGCCGCAAGAAGATGGAAATGGTGATTAACGGTCATCAGTACTGGTTTCCTGTCGTGGGTTCTGTCTCAGGCCAGAGTCAAGGAACCGTTCAGCAGCTGGTGGAAGACCCAGACTGCCGACGCTGTGCCGAGATTCGGGACAGTATGCTTGGAGTCATCCGTGAGATTGTCCGTGAAGAAATCCGAAACTCCAAAGAGTCTGAGTGATGGATAAGGAAAGTGTCATCAGCAAGATTCGCAAGCTCCTGAAGCTCCAGTTCAACGCTGAGAAGATTGGCAGCACTGGAGAGGCTTATCAAGCGGCTAAGATGGTCAGGAAGTTGCTCATGGAGTACAACCTTTCTATGGGCGATATCGGCAATGAAGATGAAAAACTGGGGGGGGCAAAAATGAAAGAGTCGGAAGACATGACCCCTGCCGACAAGTACGGGAACCATTGGAAGAAGGCTTTGCTTCACGTCATTGCGGAGAACAACCTTTGCAGCCTCTATACTCGGACGTACAACCAAAAGATGTTCATCATCGGTGCGGAAGAGAATGTGATTATCGTCAAGGAGTTCTACGACTATCTGCTGAAAGTATTCCGTCGTTTGGCCATCGAGCGATTCAACGAGGCACAGAACGAGGCAATGGCCAATGGCCAGAGATATACGGACAAAGGCCGGAACATCTTCATGCGCTCCTATCTCGAAGGCGTAAGCGTCGGCCTGCAGGAGAACTACGACAGCATGAAGCCAACCTCTGAGGAAACGGCTCTGGTTGTCTGTCACAAGGAAATGATAGAGGACTATCTTTTCCAGCAGAACAACTACAAGATGGATAAGACCAAGCACCGCCAGCGCAGGCGTGAAGTCCTGGGTGAAGCCTATGAGCAGGGCCAGAAGGACGGAAGAGAGGTGAACCTGAACAAACAGCTTGGCAATAAGAATAAAGATGAACAACTAAAAATAGATTTCTGATATGGGAACAAGAACAATTATCAATCAGTGCTCAGGCTCTATAAATATGAACGGCAAGGAGTACAAAAACATCAAGGGCACCATCGAGATTACGGACAGCGGAATCTTTGTTGATGGCAAGCCTATTGAGGAATACAAGGAACCGCCTGTATTCAAGATAGTCATCGAGGGCAGTGTGGAAACCATCGAGAGCGAAAACGCTGATGTGGAGGTCAAGGGCACTGTCACCACCGTCAACTCAAAGAACGGAAACGTCACCTGTAGCAAGGTGCTGGGTAATGTCGAGACGAAGAACGGCAATGTCATGTGTGGCAGTGTTGGTGGAGAGGTAACGACAAAGAACGGAAACATAATGAGAGGATAGCTATGGAAGTGAATAATGAAATACTGGCCGAACTGAACGGCAAGGCACTTTACTCACCCAAGGGCGCAGCCCTCGAATATGCCGCCGTAGGCTGTAACTTTTACAAGGGCTGTCCCCATTCATGCGAGTACTGCTACCTGAAACGTGGTGTGCTGTCCCATGAGCTGGGCAGTACAGAGGTGAAGCTGAAAGCCTGTTTCAAGGATGAGATTCATGCAATGAAGGTATTCGTGAAGGAGCTGGAGGCCGACCTTGACTACATCAGGCAGACTGGTGTATTCTTCTCGTTCTCTACCGACCCAATGATAGATGAGACCAGAGACCTTACTTTGTCCGCAGTGATTGAATGTCTCGCTCACGGTGTGCCAGTGAAGATACTTACGAAAAACGCCTCATTCCTCAGTGACAAGAAGTTTGTCGATTTCGTGGACGGACTTGATGCAGACGTTCGTAGGAATGTTGCCTTTGGCTTTACGCTTACAGGCAGGGATGACATGGAACCACATGCTTCGCCAAACTACGAGCGCATACATACAATGAAACTCCTTCATCAGTTGAGCTTCAGGACTTTTGCCAGCATCGAGCCGATTATTGACTTTGACAGTTCTTTCAGGATGATTCAGGATTCGGCTCTGTTCTGTGACCATTTCAAGATTGGCTTGCGATCAGGCGTGAAGGATGACTACTACAATCCAGATGAGTGCGCATACTTTGTTGGCAAGGTGACAGGACTATGTGAACAGAGCAACTTCACTGTGTACTGGAAAGAGTCGATGCACAAGTATGTACGGAAGCACATGGCCAAGGACAATTTCGAGGTTGCCCTGTCAAGCAGTAATCATTTCGTGGATATGGACTATGACATTTTCAAGGAGGGCAGCGTATGAATATCGAGCTAATTCCTTTGGGGCTTCCTCATGAAGAGAAGCAGCCAATAGTTATTGCAGGGCCTTGCTCTGCAGAGAGTGAAGTACAGGTAATGGAAACGGCCAAGCAGCTATACTTCAAGGGCTGTTCCATCTTCCGCGCAGGGGTATGGAAGCCGAGGACGAAGCCTGGCTGTTTTGAAGGCTGTGGCAAAGAAGCCCTTCCTTGGCTCAAGAAGGTAAGGGAAGAAACGGGGATGCAGGTAGCCATCGAGGTCGCCACTCCTGAGCACGTAGATTTGGCTCTGGCTCACCATATAGACATTCTCTGGATAGGTGCGAGAACTACCGCAAACCCGTTTGCCGTGCAAGCACTGGCAGATGCCATGAAGGGTATCGAGGTTCCCGTGTTGGTCAAGAATCCCGTGAACCCAGACCTTGAACTGTGGATTGGAGCCTTTGAACGTCTTGCAAGAGCCAACGTCCGGCGTTTGGGAGCCATTCACAGAGGTTTCTCATCCTACGAGAACAAGCTGTATCGCAATGCCCCTATGTGGCAGATACCGATAGAGCTTCGCAGACGTATGCCAGACCTCCCCATTCTGTGTGACCCGAGTCACATGGGAGGCAAGCGAGACCTTATAGCACCTATCAGCCAGCAGGCACTTGACATGGGCTTTGACGGTCTTTTCGTGGAGTCCCACTACAAGCCAGACACGGCGCTCAGTGATTCAGGACAGCAGATAACACCTGCCATCCTGAGCTATATCCTGTCACAGCTGACTGTCAGGAGCAAGACGTGGGGCAATGGTGGTCTCGGTGAGCTCCGCAGCCAGATAGACGAGATTGACACACAGCTGATAGAGCTGCTGGCCAAGCGCATGAAGATATGTCGGGAGGTCGGAGAGTTCAAGCGGAAGCGTGGCGTTCCTGTCTATCAGACGAAACGCTATGGTGAAATGATGGATAAGCGTGAGATAAACGGACAGCTGAACGGACTGAGAAAGGATTTCATTACTCACATATTCAGTCTTATCCATGAAGAGAGCGTAAGTGAACAAATTCAAATAGTAAATCAGAAATAATATGGAAAGGTCAGAAGTAAGAAAGAAAATTATTGAGTTTGCAGACAACAATGTCGGCATTGATGAATCCCTGAGTGACGAGCAGAAGGAGCAGCTGAGAATCGTTGAAGACCTCGGTGGCGACAGTCTTGATATGCTTGAGATAATCATGGATACAGAAAGGGAGTATGATATTACTGTCACAGACGAGGAAGGCAAAAGGTTGTTTGCTGACGATCCGACTATTGGGGAAATCGTTGACTTCATGATGCAGAAGATATCTGAGCAGACTGAGTAATGGAGAAATCCAAGATATGCTGTGATGTGAAATGCGGAGTCCGTCTTGAGTGCGCTCTGTTCTCCCTGGCTCTTGATGTCAATTCGGGAAAGAACATCGGCGAGTACGATATTGTTCCAGCTGGCGAGTGTCACGGGAAATTCTATGAGAAGGCCAAGAAATAAACTCAGGGAGTATGAAAATAGAGAATCTTGATACAGCCGTAAGGTATAAGGAACGAAGGGAGAATCTGCTGAAGGTGAAGTCACTGATAGAGAGGAATCCCTCTTCTGTCGTAGTGGAGTTGCACGAAAGCCGCCATGATGGTACCAAGAGTGAGAAAGTCCAAGACGACTGTCTCACTGGCATCATCCACAAATATTGCGAGGACACCCTCGCCTTGATTGATAAGGCTATCGAGCAGCTATGAGTATTCGCAAGAAGAGACGCAAGAAGGTCTGCCCCTGCTGTGGCCGTAAGCTATGGCTGAGAGACTTCTACAAGGACAGGTCTGGCAATATATCCACCTACTGCAAGGAGTGTGTGAAGGCCAAGAAACGTGCTGAGTACGCTGCTGGCAGGAAGAAACCAGACGGTATCAGGATGGACTTTGCCACTGGCCGTGTCTATGAGAAGAACGGACTGAGCAAGCGGATATTCTGGAATAAGCAGATGTGCGATGACCTCAGACGACTCTATCCTACAACCAAGAACGACGAGCTTGCAGGATTGTTCGGTGTCAGTGTCCGCACCATGATACGAAAGGCACGGGAGCTGGGCGTGGAGAAAGACAAGGACTGGATGCACGGCACCGTCATGAGCCACTTGAAGATGGCAAAGATGGAGTCGGACAGGCTTGGAAGGCCAGGCGGTTTCCCAAAGGGTGTTCACAGCAATCCCGACGGAGAGTTCAAGAAGGGACGTGTGGAAACGCCAGAGCAGAAGGAAAGGCGTGTTGCAGGTATGCTGGAGTATAACAGGAAGCATCCCGACAAGCTCAGGGAACGTGCAAAAAAGGCATGGGTGACAAGAAGAGAAAACCAAAATTTGAATATAGTATGAAACCAAACAACAAACCAATGGCCACCGTGAGTGACCGAAACAATGATTACCAGAACGACTGCTTTGTAGTTGACTGGGCGTGTACAAACAATAAAATTGAAAAGTTATGATTATCAAAGGAATTGCAGTTGCTATCCTGTGCATCATTATCGTGGGCCAGTGGATAGTCGGAGTGAGAGGCAACAGAAAAGAAGGCCTCGGGTGTATGATGAACGTCCTGATGACACTCTGGACGTTGATGCTGTTTGCTCTTCTGTATTTTGCAGGGTGCTTTGATTTCTCAGGTCAGTAACAAAACTTTCGGGACAATGGAAAAACAAGAAGAGAAGCTAATCGAGGGGATTCTGGGTAAGGAGTTCCTTGCTGCAGCCAAGGAGTATGGCGCAAAGATGAAGTTGGCCGTAGGCGCTCAGGGTGCGAGTCCGAAGATTCAGGAGGCTATGGAGCGCCTGGCATCAGTGGCATTTGCCAAAGGTGGAGAACATCTGAAGAGCGTCATGTGGACTGAGCTGGCAAAGAGATATCCCAAGCTCAATACATGGGTATTATGCAAGGGAGAGTCTGGCCGTATGTTCATGGCAAAGGTAGTGAAGGCTGGTGCTGGCAGTCTGAGGTTCCAAGACTACGACGGGGGAAAGACAGAGAAGGTGACTCACTGGATGGTCGTTCCTGAAATCGAAGAACAAGTGAAAGAAGCAAAAGAGGTGGCCATGAATTGAGCCACCCCTTTTTACAAACAGAAGGTCCTACTCTCCCGAGCAAGACCGTTCCTATGCAAATAAGATAAATACCATTCAAAACTAAAACAATGATACCCGTGAAGGGCAAGATTGGTTAGATTAAATGTATCTATCCGTAATGCAAAGGTACAATTTTTTATCGAATTTGCAAAATTTTGAGTGAAATTTGATAAAAAGTTATCAAATATTTGGCAATTTCCGTAGAAATGATTATTTTTGCAAGGTAATAATTTGGAACTATGATAAGAGAACGTATTTATCAGCAGATGTTGAAGCGTGGAGTGAACCAGACAACGCTCTGCAATGACCTCTGTCTGCAGGTGTCTAATTTCAATGCCTTCATCCGTGGCAACAGGTCTATGCCATTCAAGGACCTTGTGGCCGTGATGAAGTATCTTCGCCTGTCGGTAGCACCGAAAGGGACGGAGTTCACCAGTACGCCTCCGGAGAACATCAACGAGATTTTCAGGAACCGCATCAAGCAGGGTGGCTTGAAGCTGGTGGAGGTGGAAGCTGCCTCCGGCATCAACAGAACAAGTATCTCCAGTATCATTACTGGAAAGCACGTCACGTCATCGAGGAACCTTGGGAAGCTCATGCAGGCTCTTGGTCTCGAAATCGTGCCGTTCAAGGCAACAGTTTAATTCAAAACAATATCAGGATGGAAATAGTAAGAAAGAAACTTGACGAGCTTATTCCAGCTGACTACAATCCAAGAAAGGATCTGCAGGAAGCCGATAAGGAATACCAGGACATCAAGAGTGGTATTCTGGAATACGGTCTTGTCATTCCGCTTATCATGAACAAGCGGACGGGCAACCTTGTGAATGGCCATCAGAGGCTAAAGGTGCTGAAAGACCTCGGCTGGACTGAGGTAGAGGTCAGTATCGTGGATATGGACGAGAAGAAGGAGAAAGCCCTGAATCTCGCACTCAGTCGTATTGACGGTGACTTTGACAACAAGGCACTGACAACTGTCATGGCAGAAGTCCGTGCTGCTGGCATCGACCCGATGACTCTTGGCTTCACGAAGTCAGAGGTTGAGAAGATGTTCCCAGCGCAGATGCAGGCTGAGAACCTGTTCGGTGACGACAAGGACAATCCCTTCAAGGACTTTGACAACAAGCCAGAGGAAACGGAGGTTGTCGCCATGGTCGGGAAGTACCGCTTCAGCATGGATAAGAGCAAGATGGAGGAAGTCATGGGTGATATCCGCTACCGCAATGGCTTTGTGAAGGAGAGTGTGGAGAAAGAAATCAAGCTGAGATTATTCTATGGGAAAGAATGGGAAAAGCACCTCGCAGACGATGACGTTTCGGACGCTGAAGGTAAGTGAGATAGAAGAGGCCTTCTACAATCCCCGTAAGGTGATGAAGAAAGGCAGTAAGAAATACGACAACCTCAAGAGCTCTCTGGAGGATTTCGGCTATGTCGAGCCTCTGGTGGTCAACGAGGTCAACAACCGCCTTATCTCTGGTCACCAGCGTTTGAACGTCTTGCGTGACATGGGGCAGGAAGAGGTGGAGGTGTCTATCGTCCATATTGAGGAAGAGGCAAGGGAGAAGGCCCTGAATATCCTGTTGAACAAAGTCAAGGGAAAGTGGGATAAGACCAAACTGGCCGATGTTCTCAAGTCCATTGGTGACGAGTACAATGCCCTTGACCTCGGATTCGAGGAAGGAGATATCGCAGAGTTCCTGAAGAACGATGACGATCTGGGCGTTGACGGAGCCAAGGCTGACGAAATGGATTCCGGCATCAAGCTAAGGAAGGATGCAGCAGCCGTGGTTGTCGCCATTGCTGGTGTCCGTTTCAATATCCCAGCCCCAGAGTTTGCGGAGCTGGAGAAGGGGCTGATAGAGCAGGGCTTCTTCAGTGAGAAGGAAATGAGTGAAGAACTTAAAAATAGATTTATTGCCGAATGATACAGATGGTAGCGCTGGATAAAATCCATGCATCGACTTACAACCCACGAAAGTCAGACCCCAAGCGTCTTGACCTATTGGAGCTTTCCTTGCGGAAGCTCGGTTTCGTTTCTCCTATCGTCGTGGACCAGGGAGGCGAGATAATCTCTGGCCACCAGCGTAGCTTCGTGGCTTCAAGGATGGGTGTGAAGAGGGTACCTATCACCATTATCCCACGAATGACCCTTGATGAGCGTAAGAGTCTCAACATCGTGTTCAACCGTGCCACCAATGACCTGAAGCGCAGCGACACTTGCCAGACGGTAAAGGAGTATATCAGCAAGTATGACGTTGAAGCAATCGCCTCGGAGTTGCCAGACCTCACTCCAGATACTCCAGAGTTCTATCCGTGTATGTACACAAAGACTGGTGACAGTTTCGAGCTGTTGAAGAAGAACGCCGGAAAGGTAAACCAGTACGCTACGAATATGTACGGGAGCCTGGCACGAAAGAAGATTGAGCTGCCTACTGTCGTGGATGAGGAAGACAATGTGGTGAATGGAATCGGACGTGTCTGCTACTATGCCCAGCACAATGTCCGTCCTATTCCCATCTGCAGAATAACCAAAGCTCAGGCACAGTTCGCCAACCTCATGCTGAACTACCTGACCATGGACTTCGATATCCAGAACCGTTATGCCGACACCCTCCGTCACAATTCCTTCATGAGAACGAGGAACACCCGTGCAGGAGGTCTTGGCTGTGGCTTCTACAAGGGACTGTGGCCACGCCTGAAATGTGTTGATACAATGATACTGGAAGGCCAGAAGAAGGATGAGTGGGTAGGACGTTTCGGTGACAGCATCGTTGACTTCGGTGCTGGAAAGCTCAACAACACCCGAATACTCAGGGAGAGCGGAATCCAGTGCTCTGCCTTTGAGCCGTACTTCATAGCCACTGGAGAGGAAATCAGCAAGACGGAGAGCTTGAAGATAGACCGCAAGTTCCTCGAAGAGATAGCGGACGGGCGCAAGTTCACCGCCATCTTCATTTCCTCTGTGTTCAACTCAGTACCCTTCATGGCTGACCGCATGGCCATTGCGACCATCTGTTCCGCACTGTCAAGCCCTGATACGATATGCGTATGCTGGACTCAGGGTGTGAATGTCGGTAACAATGCCGCCATTTCAAGTAACGTGCAGAGCAAGACCGCCGCAGGTCAGATAACCTTCAATATTGACTACGAGCCGAATGTGGTTCTGGGTGACTTCTCCAAGCTGCCGAAGGTGCAGAAGTACCATACCAACCGTGAGATATTCGATATCTTCAATCCTGTGTACGGCGATATCTACCGCCTTGACACCATTGACGGATATGTGTATATGGAGGCACGGGGCACCAGACTTGACGTGAACAATGCCGAGTACATGGAAAGGTTGCGCAAGGCCATAGAATTTGAGTTTGACCTTCCCTATCCTGACGGAACCCGTGCAGGACTGGTTGACGAGGCCAAGGCTGCTTTCAGCAAACGTTTAGGAGTGCAGATTTGATAAATTATTCTCTCTGAAAATTTGTATATTTGATAAATTTTTTGTACCTTTGTAGAAGGAAAAATATAAAAATTGGAATATCAAAATGAAAGATAGAATAATTCTGTTGGATTTGAACTACACGCTGGTAAGCAACCAGGAAAAGACTCGTATGATACGGCCTTTCTCTTCCCGTCTCAGGGCAGAGGAATACCGTAAGGACTTAATTGAGGCCATCAAGGAGAACCCCGTCATCATCATCACGGCCAGACCGTCATATCAGGGGCGGGAGTCTCTGGAGAACATTCAGAGGAAGACACGCTGGAACCCGATGGAGGCGTACTTCAATGACCTCAACCTCGATCCGCCTTCAATCAAAGAGAGCATCCTGGAGCGTTTCGTCTTTCCCAAGCACGGAAATGACGGGAAGCTGTATTTTGCCGTGGAGAGCAATCCGAGAACGAGGGCTATGTATTACCGTCACGGAATCCCTGCGGAACCCTATGACAAGTTCATCCAGCGGTTCCCAGAGATTGTGTTGCGGATGACTAAAGACCCTGCACAGTTAGAATTATTCACAGATGAAACCGAATCAAAATAAGAGTAAAGGCGAGAAAGGACAGGACAATTATATCCCCACCCAGAAATGGGAGTTCAATAAAGAGGTGACAGACGTATTCCCCAATATGCTGTCTCGCTCCATCCCTGGCTATGACAGTATGCGAGAGCTCGTTTACCGCATGGCCAGAAACTTCGTGAAGGAAGGGACCAACGTCCTTGATATCGGTTGCTCCACTGGTATCTCGTCTGAGCTGCTAATCAAGAACTTTGGAGCCAAGTGTAACTTCGTCCTGACCGACGTAAGCGAGCCGATGATTGAGAAGTGCCGTGAGAAGTACGCCACTGAGATAAAGGACGGCTATGTAAACGTGAAGTACAGCGACCTTCGGGAGAAGCTGCCCGTAAAAGGCTGTTCCGTTATCCTGTCCTGCCTGACCATCCAGTTCACCCCTATTGAATACCGCCAGTTCATCTTCAAGAACATCTTCGAGTCCTTGGAGCCTGGCGGAGCCCTCATACTGGTGGAGAAGGTCATGGGAAACAGTGACGATATAGACCAAGTGCTTGTGAAGGAATACTATGATATCAAGCGTGACAACCAGTACACCGAGGAACAGATAAAGACCAAGCGCCGTAGTCTGGAGGGTTCACTGGTACCGCTGACCATCAACATGAACGAGCAGCTGCTGAACATCAGTGGCTTCAGAAAGGTAGATACGTTCTGGAGATATCTGAACTTCGTGGCCCTCATAGCGATAAAGGAGAGATAGCCTATGCCAGCACCAAAAGGAAACCAGTACTACAAGTTGGCAAAGGAAGCCCTTGGGCGCCCCCGTACCATCCCCACTGCCGAAGAGTTCACCGAAAGGTTCTTGGAATATGTGGCATGGAGCGAGGACAACCCCATCCTTGCCAAAAGGGCCTCACGAAGAGAAGGAGGGACAACGGTCAATGGAACCGCCAAAGACCCAGAGACCCGTCTGGACTCAGAATCAAAGCGCCGCCCACTCTCCATGTATGGCTTCTGTGCCTACCTCGGAGTGAGCAGGAAATGGTTTGAAATGAGGCTCAAGATGCTGGAGGAAAAGGGCGATGAACGTACCGAAGAGGAAGAAGATTATTTTACCGCCATGTCACGCGCGAAGAGCATCATTGAAATGCAGCAGTACGACGGTGCCAGTGTTGGCGACTTCAACGCCACCCTTACCATGAGGGCGCTGGGACTTGGTGACAAGGTGGATATGACCAGCGACGGTGCGCCCATACAGACTGCATTACCAATCATTAACATAATGAGAGACGAACGCTGTGCAGAAACAGGTGGACGTGAAGCTGAATGACAAGCAGTTCGAGGCATATGACATTCTTACCGACATGGATAACGGTGTCACAGAACTGTTATACGGAGGCGGCGCACGAGGCGGAAAAAGCTGGCTGGGCTGCTTCTGGCAGATAACCAATCGCCTGAAATATCCTAAATCCGTCGGCTTCATCTGCCGAGAGCAGCTTATCCAGCTCATGGATACCACCTTCAAGACCTTCCTTGAGGTGCTGGACTTCCTCGGACTGACACAGCAGGTCGTGTACAAAGGCGGCATGGTCAACAGCTTCTTCTTCCCGAATGGCTCGATGATTTACTTCCGCTCAGTGCAGTACAAGCCCAGAGACCCGAACTTCGACCGCTTCGGTTCGTACAGCATCACGGACCTGTTCGTGGATGAGAGTCAGGAGATAGCGGAGAAAGCCATCAACGTGCTCAGGGCTCGTTTCTCCCTGCTGGAAGGCCCGAACCCAGACGGTACGAAATGGCACGTCATCCCGAAGTCCATGTATAGCTGTAACCCTTCAAGGGGCTGGAACTACACCCAGTTCGTGAAACCAGCCAAGGACGGGACTCTTGCACCATTCAGGCGTTTCATCAAGGCTCTGCCGAAGGACAACCCGTATATCACTCAGGACTACATCGACAACCTGTTACGCTCTGATAAGATAACCATCCAGCGACTCTACTACGGAAACTTCGAGTACGATGACGATCCGGCTTCGCTGATAGACTACGACGCACTTGTTGACCTTTTCCACAACGAGCATATCCAGCAGGTGGGAGGTCGCAGCTGCTCAGCCGATATCGCAACAAAGGGACGTGACCGATTCGTTGCAGGCTCATGGATAGGGAATGTGTGCACCATCCGCATAGACAAGGAATACTCACCGTCGAAGGAGGTGCAGGAGGACTTGAAACAGCTGATGATAAAGGACTCCATACCAAGGACGCTGACAGTGGTGGATGCCGACGGCGTAGGCTCGTTCCTGGAGTCGTACCTTGACGGTATCAAGGAGTTCCACGGAGGCGGTAAACCGCAAGACCCCCGTTATCAGAATCTCAGGGCTGAGTGTTACTTCAAGCTGGCAGAGCTGATAAACGCCAGAAGGATAAGGGTCATCTGTACCGATGAGCAGCGAGAGCGAATCATTGACGAGCTGGGCGCACTCAAGCAGGCACATATCGACAATGACGTTGGCAAGAAGGACGTCATCAAAAAAGACGAGTGGAAGACCCTGCTGGGTGGCAAATCCCCTGACTATTCGGATATGTTGATGATGGCCATGATATTCAGACGAGGCAAGGCAACGGCAGGCGCACAGGCCTCAGTGAAGATACGCAGTAATGAATGACGGAGTTCAGTAACTCGATATGCAAATAAGGTGAATCCACCAAAATTAAAATGTAATTTTGAACATGAAGAAAAAAAAGAAGCGCAAGCAAGGGAAGAAAATGGACTGCCAATACAAGGCTTTCCTCATGCTCTTCCCATTTGCATCAAAGGAAGTCCAGAAGGAGCTGCTGGAGAGACTGAAGAACCAGCCGAGGCCCGAAACCCTCTGTGGAAAGGAAGTTCCGACAAACCTGAATGGTATCAGCTACGGCACTTTGGACGACCTTCGCTCTTCGGCAGACGATGACGACCCTGCAGGAGCCTGTGCCAAGGTGCTGTTGGGAGTCGAGCCGAAAGAGCTGCTGCTGGAGGACGTGAATGACGTCTTTGGCTTTACGAATTTCGTAACGAAGGAGCTCAAGCGTATCAACGAGCTTTTCAAGTCCATCAAGATACACTACTCCAGAGAAGAGATTGCAGCTGGCATCCGTGAGCTTGACTTCGGCAGCTTCGGAGTCCTTGACTGGTACGCTAAGCGAATGGGAATCACCAACCAGAACGAGGTGCGCAGCGTGGCATGGGTACGTATCTACCAGTGCATGAAGAACGATGCGATGAACAACAACTTCGAGCGCAAGCTGAGTGAGCAGTACAGAATGAATGCAGGTAAACGCAAGTAGAGATATGGAAACGACATTGAAGAATATTGCCGAACATGGCACGGTGGAGAAGAAAATCCACAAGATTGTTGACAGCATGGGTGCCGACGTCGCCTATCAGTTCATGAACTGGGCTCAGGCAAACGTGGAGCTTGACCGTGTGGATAAGCCATCGGTCATTTACATACTCCCACCTGCAGGGGAGCTTGATTTCGGCTGGGCTCAGGTCAAGGACAGACCCGATGCCCAGATTGCGTTTGTAGCCCCTACCGACTTCGACTTTGACGGAGAAGAGAACGATGACATCATCGAGCAGATGAAGCGGCTGTGCATCAGGTTCATAAAGAAACTGAATGAGAGTGGCCTGTTCGAGCAGATAGAGGGCAGACAGCCCTACCGTGTCCTGTACGACTACCTTGACAGGAACGTGACGGGAATTGTCATCGAGCCCAAGCTGAAAGAGGAACAGGGAATACTCATCTGCGGTGACAGTGAAGTGAGAACGGAAGACGTGCTGGAGAATGGAGGCGATTAGGGACATAGTAGTTAAGCACCTGAAGGTCGTGCAGGATGGTATCGCTGCCAACATGAAGCAGCAGAACCGCACGACATCTGGCCGATCCGTCGCTTCGCTCAGGATTGAGGACGAAGGAACAGAAGGACTTGCCCGTGTCATGCTCACTGGTGACAAGCAGTGGGAGGTCATGGAGAGAGGTCGAGGACCAGGCAAGGTGCCTCACAACTTCTCGGACATCATCAAGGAGTGGATATTGAAGAAGGGCATAAGCTACCGTCAGTTCGCTCCGAAGAACGGGAATCCAGAGAGAGGTCTGCAAAGTCTGAGCTACATGATAGCGCACAGCATCATGAAGAAGGGAACAAAGCTCCATCGTGACAAAGGCTACAATGACATCTTCGACACCCTTCTTGAAGAAGAGACTGAGAAGCTGGCACTGGAGGCAACGGGAATAGTTGAAACAGAAATTGACAAGATAAACGACAAAGACGATGAGAACAATTAACATATCCGGCGGCGGGCTATCAGGGAGTGCGACCATTCCCGATGCGGTTGTCTATGCGTTCAATCCGAACTACGTGGAGCTGAGCCTGTCAGGGTTTACGGGAGTAGTGAAGCTCGTAGCCAGTAGCGGAGGCCGTGACTATGACATTGACGTGACCGTGTTCAACGGCAGCGCAAGGTGTTACGTGTCAAGGCTCCTGCAGCTGTTCTTTGATGACTACGTGAATACCCGTTCAAAGAGTGTCACGCTGAGTATCAGGACAGAGGAAGGCGTGTCTGCTGGCTCTGAATCATGTATGGTGCTGTGGGCAGCTCTGGAGGCTGGGCTGGAGTACGGCTACTATCTTCCTGTAGTCAGTGACCGAAACGGAGGTGGAAAGAGACTGAGGGAAATCGTGTGGTTCACTGGACTGCCCTTCAAGGTCTCGCTGTTCTCTGCTTCGTCTGGAATAACAGAGGCAGACCCGTCAAGCGTCAACGATGCAGGGATAAGGCTCATCAGGGACAGCTCAATGGAAGGCACGTACCTTCGCTGGATTGACAACTACGGCTTCTGGCAGTACTACCTCTTTGTCAACGGACAGCGAAAGAGCAAGAATAAACTGGGCAGCGTTACTGTCGATGCAGAATACTCCGTCGGCGGAGTGTTCCATCAGGCGCAGCGGCATACCCATATAGAGAACACGGACACTATCAAGTGTTGTGCCGTCAACCTCAGAAAAGAGATTCTTGCCTATGTCGAGACTATCTACAAATCACCGCATATCGAGCTGTATGTGGGAAAGGTCAGCGGAACGGAGGTTTGGAAGCCCGTCACGATCGAGGCAGGGAATTTGACCGTGGCTGCTGACAGAAAGCTATATGATTACGAAATATCAGTTACTTTACCAGAAACTCAGGTACAGACAATATGACATATGCAGAATATAAGAAAGTGAAGGTCGGTGGCCAGTGCGTCATCATCCAGACTGGAGAACCAGGAACGGTGCTTGCCGTGAACCGTGAGAAGGACGAAATACTCCTTTCGGCAAAACGTGTAGGCATGGGTTTAACGAAACTTTGGTATAATTACACTTTACTCGGGAAGATATGAAGACAGCTTTTATTATCGCCGGAATACTGTTGCTCCTTTTTGTGGCATATATCCTCATCAGAATTGTGCTTATCGCTATCATCGTCTATGCAGACACCCTAAAACGTAAAGGTCTCAGAAAATGAAGGAAGAGCTATACATCTATACGCCTGACGGGTCGAGGGAACTTCTTGACCTTCCAGTGCCGAGTGGCATAACGCTGAAATGGGTAAACAACCTGTTCAGCGATATTAGCAAGCTGACGTGTTCGCACAGCTACACGTTCAAGCTGCCGTTCACCCAGAGGAATATCCGTTTGCTGGATTTGGCCAACGATATCCGTCATCACTCGAAGATGATACGCAAGCGTGTGGATGCGGACTTCTACATCAATGGCGTGTGCCTTTGTCCCAATGCCAACCTGTACGTCTCAGAGGTCGGCGACAAGACTTTCAGCTGTGTGCTGACTTGGAGGGTACTCAAGGCCTTCGAGACTTTGAAGAGTTCAGGCATAACCCTCAACCAGCTCCCGTCACTCGGGCGTTTTATCTGGAGAGACGATGATGACGAGTTCCAGTACGGGGGCCTTTCAAACAAGCTGGGTAACATGGACGATATCCTGTACCCAGACTATGATGCTGGCATCCCCCATGAGACGGGAACACCGCCGAAGCCCGTGGTACCCGTGTACCGTCTGATACAGATGATAAATGAGAAGTTTGGCGTGAAGTTCGAGATAGGCAGGCAGATATCACGGGGCATGGGACTGCTGCCGCTGGCCAACTTCAATAACAAGGACTACTATGGCCGTGCCGTATATGATGACTACGTGACCTATGGTGTCGTGCCTATCACGGGAACGAAGCCGTTCCTCTCTGAGAGGTACGTGGCCAAGGAAATCAACCTCATAAACCTTTCCTATGCGATACAGGACGGCTCTTTCCAGCAGGAAGGTAGCTTCCGAAAGTTCACCAGCAGGGAGGATGACAAGAAATACTGGAGGGAATACGAGAACTGGCGCGACATCAATGTGAGCAAGCGCCACTATTGGGGAGGAATCGCCACCTTGAACGGAAACAGGAACGATACCGTTGTCGTGCCTTACTGGAATGAGTTCATCGGCTCTGACCGTCTGAGGACGTCAAGCAGGGAAACGGCCTGCTCGGAGATAAAGGTGCAAGAGCTGAATATGTGGAAGTCGTGGTCTCAGGGCGGCTATTACTCTGGACGCTATGACGGCAAGGACGTGTGCTATGCCAAGCGTACCGTCGAGGGGTATATGCTGACAGGAGGCAACAAGTACCCTAACGATCTGGTCACGCTGAAGCTGGAGGCTCAGTGTGAGATACGTGGTACCGCCACCGTAGTCGTTAAGAAGTCCGCTGTTCAGGAAGGCCGTGTGCCTGACCGTGAGTACTGGTGGATATACCTTGTTGAAGCGACGAAGGATGAGAACGATGAAGTGTCTCTCGATACCAAGTCAGACGATGGTGACGACTGGATAGGCCTGCGTTCCATCAGCAGGGAAGAGACGGCAACGGAATACATCTATCATTTCGACTTTGGCGTAGAGTACGAAGCCAGACGCCTGAATGTGGAAGCCATCGAGGAAGGTTCCCTTGGCTACCTGTTCTGGTCCGGCTATGAGTACACCCCACCCGAGGACACCACCAGAGACCTGCAGACCATCTACGACGATGAGGGCAATGAACTGCCTGATACCCTCGTTGCAGGCTATGACAACGTAAACTGGCCGGAAGTGGACTTCACGGATAGGTTCAATGCCGATGACGTCCGTTTCGGGTTCCTGAAGATTGCCAGCATTACCCCGTCTCTGGAGGCCATCACGAAGATTCCAGTCGAAATGAACATCACCGAGAATCTTCCGCCAATCAACTGCTTCGACTTCATCAAGGACGTGTTCTACATGAACGGAGCCCTTCCCCGTGTCGAGAAGGACGGTAAGACCATCGTGGCCATGTACTACAACCAGCTCCGTGACAGGATGCTGTCTGGCGACTGCCTTGACTGGTCTGACAAGCTGCTGAGCGGAAAGACTCAGGCAGACCTATCGAAATACGAGAATACTAACTTCGGCCAGAAGAATTACTTTGAAATGGCCTACAGCCGACGCAGCAAGACCGAAGAGGAAAAGCGTGACGAGCTGGAGCTGTACGGAGAGGGCTACGGGACGGTAGGCATAGAGGACTCCCTGCTTGCAGAGGGAAAGTCCCTCTATCAGTCGAAGTTCTTCCCTGGCTTGCGTCAGGATATCGCCTATCCGAATGTCGTTACAGGCAGGACCATCAAGACGTGGGACGGTGAGAAGCACGTCGTGACGACCACCAACCCGTTATATGGCATCATGAACTACAGAGCCCTTGACCCGACATTTGAGGAAACGAAGGATATCAGCAAGCGCCCGATGTTGAAGAGCAAGGGGGTGGACTTCAAGCATATCCGCATGAACGCCTTCGAGCCGTTTGAGAACATCGACAGGCTCTTCGGCTACCTCGGTTCCATACTGGAGAACTACACTTGCGTCAAGGAGAAGATGATGCTGACCGAGTTTGACCTTAGAGACTTCAATGAGTCCGTGCCTGTGTATCTGCACAAGTACAATGCTTTCTTCGCCGTGAGCAGCATCCAGAGAGACAAGGCTGGCGTGTGTACGGTGGAGCTGGTGGCTCTTCCCTATGTCAAGCCGACATACGAACAGGGCGAGAGCACGGACGTAGAGACGGTGAGCTTTGAGCACGCCCTGAAAAGCGGCTTCCTGTCGTTCACCCTCAACTTGAAGAGGACATACACATCGAATCCGTGTCCGCTGGTCTTTGACCTGTACGTGAACAATCAGAATGAGGGATGGAGTACCAGCGGAAACACCCTCAGCGAACCGTACTTCTATACGGACAATGCAGGCCATCAGGACGGCAGGTGTTACCTGTCTCAGTGGGTAAGCCCGTACAACGATTCATGGGACGGGAACCCCTATACGCTGAAACTCTATGTCGCTGAGAAGGTGCGCTACACCATCAAGAAGATTGTGGGCTTCGATACTGAGTACGAAGAGACGCTGGAGGCAGGGCTGAAGGTCTATTATGATGACGTTCTGCTGGCACCAGGCGAGCATACGAAGACCTTCACTCAGGCAGAGGACGGCCAGTACCATGTAATCAAGTTCGCCTTTGACATCTATAACAGGGAAGGTGAGCTGATTCATGAATACCGAAAGAAGCTCTACTACTTCGTCTATACCGTGGATAAGTCCGTCATCAATGACGACTGGGGCGAAGAGCATCAGGGCGAGACCATTGTCAAGGTGAATGATGTCACCGTCTCTGGCCCTGCTGTCATATCCAACAAGACCGCCCAGGCATATGCTCTGGCCTATACGCCGTCCTATGCCAACGTGACGGCTGCAAGCGTGGAGGTCACGGCAGACAAGGATAGCGTCACCGTAAGCGACGTGAGCACATCAGGATTCAAGCTGACTGCAAACACCATGTCGCCGACGGAAGAGACGGTCACGCTGACCATCAGGACTACACTGACAGACAACTCATCCTTTGAGGTCACCCATAGCGTGAAGCTGCAGGGATTGTATCTGGCCATCGACGGTGCGGCAGGCTACGAGGCTCCGAACGGAACGGGTACGCAGAAATACACAATCAAGACACAGCCGACTCCAAAGGCGCTGACCGTGAAGAGTGTCACTTCATCGAACAAGGCCGTAGTGGTCAGTGACGTCACGAACTCCGGCTTCACGCTGGGAGTGACGAATATCTCCAGCGACCAGGAAACCGTAGTCACGGTGGTTGCCGAATGTGATAGTGAAGAGCTGACAGCGACAAAGGAGGTCGTTTTCTCCTACAAGAACTCATGGAATCCCGATATCCTTGACACCGAGGGCGTGATGATTGTCGATATCAACGGAATGTTCTGGACGAAGAAGGAGTGGAAGAACTCCGGCGTATTCAATGAGGATGCGGACGGAATAGCCTTGTCTGACGGCACACATCGCTTCATGATGTCGAAGAAAACCGTGGAGGTTGTTATAGGCGGATATCGAGAGACGGGGATGACACCAACCGAGACGGGCTTCATCATCAACAGCGAGGGAACACTTGTCAGTGGCCAGTTCACCACAACCGACAAGACACAGGCTCTTACCGACTTCAACGGGAAGGCGAATACCGATGCCATCATAGCACAGATTAGCGACTCTACCGTAGGACAGGTGAAGTCCGGCTATTTCCCAAGCGGTGTGGGCAGCTACCTTGCTACTGTAGGACAGCTGAACATGATAAAGAACAAGCTGAGCCTTGTCAATGACCTTCTGACCACCATAGGCGGTGAGAGGTTTGACACGTCAAACGGAGGTGGAGAGACGAGTTCCACACAGTATAACGACAAACAGGAGTGGCGAATGACGCACAACGCCTACGGTGAGCTGCTGCTGAATACAGCAACAAAGAACGAGAAAAGGCGTGTTCATCCCGTCGCTGACGTGAGACAGGTGGAGAGGATAAACTTTGCCAGTCTGTCCGCAAACGGTGATGACGGCGTGACTGGTACCGTCGGCCAGAGCAAGACCGTCCAGTACACCTTCGCTACCGATCCAGCAGGAGCTACCATTACGGATATCAGTGTTGTCTCTGGAAGCTCTGTCGTTACGATAAGCGACGTGACTGCTGCAGGGTTCAAGGCTACGGCCACCATCAGGAACAATGACAAGGTGAAGATTACCATCCGTGCAAGGGTGAATGGTCTGATGAAGCAGATAGAGAGATACCTGCTGATAGTGGCCGAGGGTAACGTCCCCATCGACACTACGAGGCTTGACCAGAACCAGTCGCTCATTGTCGATACCGACCTGAACTTCTACACCGTAGAAGAGTGGAAGGCGAGCGGCAAGAGCAATGACGTAGCAGAAGGAGTGGCTTTCTCAGATGGCACTCATCGTTTCATCATTGCCAAGAAAGGCGTTAAGTATTCCGGCGGAATGTGGATGAGCCTTGCCTTCGGCGGTTCTGGTGTGAAGATAGCAGGTCTGGAATACGGCAAGAGCTGGGACGGCTTGGGGAACACTCAGAAGATTATTGCCTCTGTCACGGAGTCAGACGGATATTACAAGACGGAGCCGTACAGTGCTGCCGCCTTTGTTGCTGACTTTGACGCTTTCCCGTCGGGGAAGAAGGGCTATCTGCCTGCAGCAATGCAATTCGAGGCGATATCCAAGGAAGCCACCTTGAAGAAGGTCAACAAGCTTGTCGAGGCCATCGGTGGCGACCCACTGATTACACAAGGGCTATCATCCTACTGGACTTCCGACATCATGGAGGATGACAACTATCCGAACAAGTACGCCTACATCTGGTGCCAGATTTACAGTTATGGCTATATCACCTATACACAGCGTTCAAACAAGAACGTTGCCCGTATATTCAGAGAACTCGAAAAATAACATAGGACATGGCAGACGAAAGAGTAAAAATCATAGACATTCAGGTAAGGTACCAAGATGCTGTCGAGGGCCTTGCCAAGTTCCGTTCCTCACTGGCTGAAGCCCGTAAGTACCAGGCCGACTTGAAGAAGGAGTTGAAGGCTGGTACCATCACTCAGGAACAGTATGAGAGCAGCATGGCCGCAAGCAATGTGTATATCCATCAGCAGAGCGAGCAGATGCGCACACTGTCTAAGCAGGTAAACAACCAGATAAAGGCTACCCGTGAGCAGGAGGGGAGCCTGAAACAGCTCAGGGCAGAGCTATCCAACGCCACTCAGAAATGGGATGCCATGAGCCGTGCAGAGCGTGAATCCGCAAAAGGTCATGAGCTGAAAGACCATATCAACCAGATAACGTCTGAGCTGAAAGGTGCAGAGGAAGAGACACAGCGTTTCTACCGTAACGTGGGTAACTACAAGAGTGCCACAGAAGGTCTTGAGACCATCCGCATGAAGGTGGCCGATATCGGCAAGCAGATGTTGTTGGCTCTGGGAGGCGGAAGCCTGCTGGCTTTCTCCAAGGACGTGTTGCAGGTCACAAGGGACTTTCAGGACGGTATGGCCAGAGTCCGTGCTGTCACCAATGCGTCTGCAGAGGATATGAAGATGATGACCGACGAGGCCCGAAAGATGGGACGTGAGACCATCTATCATGCCACAGATGCGGCAAAGGCCATGGAGAACCTTGCCCGTGGCGGCTTCGATGCAACAGAGGCGACAACGGCACTGTCACGAACCCTGCAGCTGGCTCAGGCAAACACGATCAGCCTTGATGAAGCCAGTGACCTTATGATTCGCACCATGCGAGGCTTTGCCCTTCCAATTAGTGAGGAAGAAATGGTACACGCCAATGACGTGCTATCCAAGACCGCCGCCAGTTCTGCCACAAACGTCATAGAGCTGGGAGAGGCCCTGAAGAACGCCGCACCATTCGGCCATGCGCTTAACCAGAGCGTCGAGGAAGTCAATGCCGCCCTTGGTGTGCTGGCAGACGTCGGTGTGCGTGGTGCCGATGCAGGTACCGCCCTTCGTATGGTCATCCTTGGCCTGTCATCACCAACAGCCAAGCAGCAGAAGGTTTTCAAGGAGTTCGGTATTGAGATAAACCAGCAGTCCTTAGAGACGGAGGGCCTGACAAAGACCCTGCAGAGATTAAAGGACAGTGGAATCATGGAGGCTTCCAATTCCGCAGAGCTGCTGGCCAACGTTTTCGGACGTCGCTGTACTCCGCAGGTCATGGCACTCGTCGGCAACATTGACAGACTGGGTGAGAAGCTGGGGACGCTGAATGAGGCTCAGGGAACGACGGAACGTATGTTCGAGCAGTCCTACAGTAACGTGTCTCAGTCCATCTTCTCCCTGTCATCCGCATGGGAGTCATTCAAGATATCCTTGGGTGAGAGCAACAGCGAAGCACTTGTCTCTCCTATTCAGGGACTCACAGAGGGTGTGCGCTGGCTGGAAGAGCATTTGCCAGAGGTCGGCCACTTGCTCATTACACTCCTTGCATCCATCAGCTTTGCAAGGCTGGTCAAGGAGGCTCAGGCTTCCTTTGTGACCATCCGCAACTCAGCAGTAAGCAACGCAGAGGCAGCATCCACTACCGTCCGTAACCTCCAGAATCAGGAGATTACCCTACGCAAGACCGTAGCAGCCCAAGAGGTTGCTCTGGAAAGCGCATCAGGCACGGAGCGTACCATGCTGGAGGCGAAGGTACTGGCCAACAAACGCCAGTTGGCAGAGACAGAGAAGGCTCTTGTGAAGGCTAAGCTGACAGAGATACAGACATGGGAAACGGCAGCAGCCGTGAACTCTGGTAATGCCTGGAAGTCCGCAATGGCCGCAGCGAGTGTCGCCGTAAGCGGTTTCGTCACAGCAGCCAAGGTAGCCTTGAAGAGCTTCATCTTCACGGCTGTCATCATGCTTGCCTTTGAAGCACTGCAGAAACTATTCTCTCTCATGGGTGACGGCAACAGCTGGTTCGGTAAGCTGACATCAGCCGTGACGGACTTCATCAAGCAGGGATTGAACTGGCTCATCAAACAGCTAAAGGCCATTTCCGACTGGTTCTCCGAGTTCATGGAGAACAGCCGACTGATGCAGGCCGCACTTGTCATCATCAAGACCGATATCGCTGTCATCGGTGCCGTGTTCAAGACCGTGTGGACTATCTTCAAGACAGGCCTGAAACAGATATGGGAGGGCTTCAAACTCCTTGCTGGAATTATCGGCAGCGTAGGCACAGCCCTTGAAGGACTGCTGACATTAAACTGGACTCAGATGAAAAGAGGCTTGCAGGGTGTGGCCAATTCCGTTACGAACTTCCTGAAGGGAACAGTCCAGAACGCCAAGGATGCAGGAACGGAGATTGCCGACAATGTGGTGAGTGCCTATAACTCTACCGTCGATGCCATTGACAAGGCTGGAAAGAGCAAGGCATTTGGAGGCGGTGGCTCATCTGTACCCGCCCCAGCATCGAAGCCTACAGGCACCCCGTCGGGAAAGACCCCAGACAAGGCCGTTGCGGAAGAGTCAGAGAAGGAAAGTGACAAGCCCAAGACCAAGTACGCTGAGGACGCCAAGAAGGCCAAGCAGGACTGGGATGAAGCCAAGGCTGAGTACCAGCGTATCATCAAGGACCAGAACGCCACCACTGAGGAAGTCCTTGCAGCACGTAAGGCCATGCAGGAGGCTCAGAAAGCCTATGAGGACTTGACGGGTACCAAGCAGGGCAAGGGTGGAAAGTCCGGCAGACAAGACAACACAGCCAAGAAGCAGGCAGAGCTTGAACGGAAGGCTTTCGAGGAAGCAGAGAAGGCCATGCTTGACCTGATGAAAGATACAGCAGCCAAGCGTCGTGCTCAGCTGGAGAAGCAATATAACGATGAGATACGCAAGCTCACCGTTCGCCTGAATACCGAGAAGAACCTGACGGAAGCAGCAAAGGAAGCCATTCGCAGGACTATTCTCTTGAAGGAGCAGAAGAAGAACGAGGAACTGCAGAAGCTCGATGAGAAGGAGCTGGAGCGTCAGATACAGGAGCAGCAGAAGCTCACGGAGTCCCGTCTGTCTGTTGTTCAGAAGGGAAGCTGGCAGGAACTCCAGTTGAAGAAAGACCAGCTCAACGAGCAGCTACGCCTGAATCAGATCGCTCTCCAGAGAGAGAAGGAGGACAGGATGGCTGATGCCGAAGAGAAGGTACGCCAGGCAGAGGAACAGTACGGTGTCGAGTCCACTATGGCCTATGAAGCCGCTCAGGAGAAACTTGCCGTCGAGCAGGAGTTTGCGGAGCGTATGGCCAACATCAGGGAGAAGGCCCGTCAGGATGACCTTGCTCTTGATGACCAGTACCGCCAACAGCTCATCCAGCAGCGTGAGCTGGCTTTCCAGAACGAGGCCACGCAGTTCGAGATATGGAGTGAAGAGTGGAAGCTGGCAGACATGGCAGACAAGGATGAGTACATCGAGCGTGAGCTTGGCTTCCAGCAGTTGAACCTTGACGTAGTTCAGGACGGAGAGCTGGCCGTTCTTGCTGTCCGTCAGCAGGCCGCACAGGAGAAATACGAGGCCGTTGTGAGGGCTGGCCAGATGGAGGGTGAGACGATGGAGCAGTACCGCCAGAGGGAACTTGCAGCAGAGAAGGCCAAGGTGGATGCCAAGCTGGCTTTCCAGAACGCAGAGATAAAGAACCGCAAGGCTTACTACCAGTCCATGCGTACCCTGTCAAACAGCCTTGTCTCTCTTACTGCCGCCATCGGTGAGAGTGACGAGAACTTTGCCCGTCTGAGTAAGATTATCACTCTGGCACAGATTACCATTGATACGGGTCGTGCCATATCCGCAGGTGTGGCCAGCGCTTCGGCTCTTCCATACCCTGCCAACCTTGCTGCCATTGCCACGACGATTGCCACCGTCCTTGCGAACATCGCCACGGCTGTAAGTACCGTCAAGTCGGCAAACTTCGCTCAGGGCGGTAAGGTTACAGGACCAGGCACGGGAACCAGTGACAGCATACCAGCGAACCTGTCAAACGGCGAGTTCGTCATGACTGCAAAGGCCACAAGGATATTCGAGCCCCTTCTTGCGGCCATGAATGATATCGGTGCTGGTGTGGTACCCATGCAGGCCACCAACGCATACCGTGACTATAATATGCCTACCGATGAGCTGACCGAGAGCTTCAAGGAGGCTGCAGAGTCCATCCATCCCGTTGTCTCTGTCGTGGAGATTGCAGAGCGCCAGAGAGAGGTGGAGGTCGTAGAGACACTTGACAACATTGAATAATAACATAATTCACGATTCTAAATGACACGATTTGAACTACTGAAAGCAAACAAGACGTTGATCGAGACGTTAGTAGAGAACTCTATTGATGTGAAGGACATCGAATACCTCAAGCTCGTAGAGGAATTTAAGGACCTGAAAGCCAAGCACCACAAGGTGGGCTATATCGTCTGTCACCTCAGCGAGAAGTACGGGAAGAGCGAGAGAGGTATCTACAAGATTATCGACAGGATGACAAAGCGTGTGAAGCTATGAAGTACTTCAATACCATTGAGAAGAGCCAGTTGTTCTATGGCAACAACATTGAAGTGATGGATGACCTGCCAGCATACAGCATCGACCTGATAGTGACAGACCCACCCTATAACTTCACCAAGGCCAACTGTACGAAGATGTATAAGGAAACGTCCAAGAAGCTGATGTCGAAGTCCGGCCTGTATGACTATGATGACGAGACGGAAGAGTGTCGTATCAAGGCTGGCTTCGGCAGGGAGGATATCTACCGATGGCTGAACATGACACCAAGGCTGATGAAGAAGATGAACGCTTACATCTTCTGCTCAGAGGTTCAGGTTCCCATCTATGCCGAATGGGCAGAAGAGAACGCCTGCAAGTTTTCAATCCTGGTATGGGAGAAGCCGCTGACGATTATCAGCAAGAGCCGTTTTTCCCAGAACGCAGAGTTCATTGTCCGCATCTATGATGACGGAACGGCCCTCAATAAGCTGGAGGACTGTGAGCAGTACAACCGCATCCTTCATTTCCCCGTGGTCACTAAGAAGCTGACACCGACCCAGAAGCCCGTTGACCTCATGGCAAGGCTTATCAGCCTGTCATCACCAGTCGGGGGTGTGGTACTTGACCCGTTCCTTGGTTCAGGAACGACAGCCGTAGCGGCTCAGAGGCTTGGGCGTAAGTACATCGGCATAGAAAAGAATCAGCGGTTCTACCGCATTGCAGAGAACCGCCTGAAAGAAGAGTGTGTGCAGATGGAGCTATTCTGAGACCTCCCACGTCTTGCAAGAGAAGATTCTTTCAAGTTCCTCACGCTTCTGTCTGGAATAGTCTGTTTCCTGTCCCTTTGACGAAACGTATTCCTGACCGAGCATGAGGATATCGCCAGAGACGAAGCCGTAGGTTTGCATTAGGTGAAGGTCATCATCCTTGGTGAAGTTGTGAGCAGCCATATACCAACCATGATAGTCGCCTCCTTTGCCGAATCCGTATAGGTGGAAGTCTGGGGAGTCCTTGAAGGACATGAGCTTGTTATACAGATTCTTGCAGCGTCTCAGTACTGCATCATCGGCAGTGTTGATGGTCTTGACTGCTGGGGCTTCAGTCTGAACAGGGGGAGCTTGCTCGATAGACGAATGAGAGAAGAGAGCAGGTACGAGGGAAATGGCGACCCAGATGCCGACCACCCACAGAATGATTTTCTTTGTTTTCTTTGTCATAGCTGGAGAGTTTGAAATCTGGCCGCAAAGGTAGTAATTTTTTTCTGTTTTCAAGCAAACTTTCTCCCTATTTATTTGCTTATTTGATAAACTTTTTGTATCTTTGTAATAGCAAATAAGATAAGTAACAATATTCAAAACTTTGGCAATATGACAATCGAAGAGACAAAATCAGCTGCTTATAACAGCATCAAGAACCAGTTGGACGCTGCCATTGCAAACGGAAGCATCCTGAGTATCAAGGGACTCAAGAAGGCTATTGCGGATATCAAGAAGCGTATCAAGGCCGTTGAGTTCGGAAGTGCTTTCGCCTCCAGTATGGAAGAACTGCATAAGGCAGAGCTGGCCATTGCCAACCTGTCAGGGCAGAAGCAGGCATACCAGGAGAAACTTGACTGGATAAACGAGAGAATCAAGAACGCATAAATCATACGACTATGGCAAATAAGTTTTTCAGCGTGGAGCTCTACAGCTCCCAGAACGGAGAGATAGTAAGCATCGTGACCAGCGCACAGCTTGGGGAGAAGGTATCTACCTTTGAAGAGATTCAGGACTACTGCATCGAGCAGGCCAACCGTCATAAGTGCAAGGGGGCAGTCCGCAATGAGTACGGCATTAAGGCGCTGGACTTCAACTACAGCCCGTCATGCGAGAACAACATCTGCTTCTGCTATGATGAGAATATCCTGCAGGAGTTCATCAAGGCTCACCCAGAGCGCAAGACCGTATCAATCAATCCCGTCATGGCGCAGTTCCAACAGTTAAAGGAGAAGCATTCAGACGCATTACTGCTGTTCCGCTTGGGTGACTTCTATGAAGCATACGAGGATGATGCACAGATATGCGCAAAGACCCTCGGAATCACGCTAACGAAACGTAGTTCTGACAATATACGGATGGCTGGTTTCCCACACCATGCGCTTGACACATACCTTCCGAAGCTCGTAAGGGCTGGCTACAGGATTGCCATTTGCGAAAGTGTGGAAAACCAGAGACAGAATAAGGCGATCAAGCGAGGTATCACTGAATTAGTAACCCCAAATACAGCAAAACAATGAGTAAGAAGTGGATATTCCAAGACATTAAGGACGCTCAGGAACAGGTGCTTTATCGCACCTCTTCCAATGAGCCGATGAAGGAAATGCAGAACAACCTCGAAGCCTATTATGCACGGCTGAGAGAGAAGGTTGAGCCAGAGACATACGTCCGTTATGAGCTTTGGAAGTGCGATATCTACGTTGACATGGAGTACATCATCTTGGTCACTGAAGCCATCTATGGTGACAAGGTGAGCCGTGAGCAGGTCACGGGCTGGGTGTTCAAGCACATCGAGAAGCAGCATTACATCACTGACCAAGACAAGGAGATAAAGAAGATGGCCTATCTTCGGTCACTGTCCTTCAGGGTATCGTACATCAAGGGGACTGAGCACTATTCACAGCTGGCCAACTACCAAGGAGCGTTTGACCTCCTGAATGGCAGGCTGCAATACTTCGGAGTGACGAGGGACGCCAAGGCAGCAGCCCTCAGAGCCTTTGAGGAAAAGTGCCTTTCCGACGACTGGCATTTCCCGTATGAAGCCGGAGTAATCACCATCACGAAGGCCGACGGCTAATAAAAAATAGTAGAAATGATAAGTTTTTAGGCAAAAAGTTTGCATATTTGATAAAATTTGCGTACCTTTGCCGTAGCAAATAAGATAAGTAACATCAAAACTAATAACATTATGGCAAGTAAGGTCTACGAGAACACCGCCAGGCGTATTGTCGCATACAGCGACGACGGGGCTTTCAAGCTAATCGCCACACGCAGGGCAAACAAGACTGAGCGTTTCGGACGTGTCGCCTTCGTCGGCTCGTTCTGGACGTTAGAGACATTCCAACGGAATGGTGCTTCCTTTCAGCCCTGTGTCTTTCAGGGACTACCCTCTCGATTCGATTTGAAGCAGGACGTCATCGACCAGCTCAGGAACTCCGTTAGATTTACTCAGGCCTACAAAGAACTATCCGTATGAACATCTTTACAGACAACCCAGATTTCTATCCTACCCCTGTGTCTGTCATCGAGCAGATGATGATGGGTGAGGACTTTATCGGAAAGACAATTCTTGAACCGTCAGCAGGTAAGGGCAACATCGTTGACTGGCTGAAAGGACATGGCGCAGGTCAGGTCATAGCCTGTGAGAATGACCCGAATATCCGCAAGCTCCTTGACGGAAAATGTGAGGTCATTGCCAATGACTTCCTGACGGTCACGCCAGAAATGGTGAGCCACATAGACATGATAGTTATGAATCCTCCCTTCAGCAAGGGTGCCGAGCATATTCTTCATGCCTACGAGATAGCGCCTCCAGGCTGCACCATTACCGCACTGTGCAACAGCGAGACGGTGAACGGGTATAGCCGATACGACAAGAACCAGCGCCTTGTTGAGCTGATAGAGAACGAAGGCCGGGCAGAAAGCCTTGGCGCAGTCTTTGAGCATGACGCAGAGAGGCGTACCCGTTGCTATGTGAGCATGGTCAAGCTCTACAAGCACGGAGAGGGTGACAATGAGTTTGCAGGCTATTTCTTCTCGCAGTACGATGAGGACATGGCCAACGCCAATCAGCGTGAAGGCATCATGCCGTATAACTTCATCAGGGAACTGGTGAACCGTTACGTATCAGCCGTGAAGATGTTCGATGACGTAATGGAGGCTACCAAGCGTATCAATGAGGCTGCTACCTATGTGGAATACGTCGATGATGTGAAGTCAACAGGTGAGCCGTGTAAACGTAAGGTCGAGTACGGATATCTGCCTGTTCAGTTCAAGGCCGTCACCAGTGATGACAGGGCAACGACAGTCAGTCACTCAGGATATCGCAAGGCTCTTCAGAAGTACTATTGGCGTATCATCTTTGACAAGCTGAATATGCAGAAGTATGCAACGACCAAGCTCCATGAGCAGATAAACAAGTTCATCGAGGACAGCAAGAGTGCGCCCTTCACTATGGCCAACATCTACAGAATCATTGATATCGTCATTCAGACGACAGGGCAGCGTATGATGTCGGCTCTTGAAGAGGCTTTCGATACTATCTGTTCCTTCTCTGCTGAGAACTCAGGGGCAGGTGAGAAATGGAAGACAAACGCGAACTATATGGTCAACCGCAAGTTCATCGTGCCTTGGATGACGGAATACGAGCACTACGGCTGTAAGGAGGAATATGTGCGTCTTTCCTATAGCGGAAACCGAAATAAGATGGAGGACGTATGCAAGGCTCTCTGCTATCTTACTGGAGTGGACTATGATTCAATCAAGGACCTGTCAACGACAGCCGAGCGTGCTCATATGTTTGGGAGCCGTTACATCGGACAGTCGTGGGGTGAGTGGTTCGATTGGGGCTTCTTCCGTTGCAAGGCATACAAGAAGGGAACCATGCACTTTGAGTTTCTGGATGAAGAGGTCTGGGAGAGGTTCAACTACGAAGTGGCTGTATATAAATCCAAGACCAAGGGATGGGACTTGCCTAAGAAGACCCATAAGGAGCGCAAGAAGCCTGAGCGCAAGAAGAAAGAGGCAGCACCAGTGGCAGAGCCAGACGGCCAGCTTGTTATGTTCGGAGAAATGGCAACAGTATAAATCTAAAACCAATAGAGTATGGCAATGTTAAAACAAATCACCTTTACTGGTATCGGTGTCGAAACCGATCTGAAAGTGTTGAAAGAGATTCAGGACGAATACCCACTTGTAGAATGGGGAGTCTTGTTGAGTAAGAACTGGCAGGAGAACGGGCCTCGCTTCTTCGACCCGTCACAGTTGAACAACCTACGCTGGCAGGGGTTGAATCTTTCCTGTCATCTGTGTGGTTCTGCAGCCAGAGCCGTTGTAAGCGAGAACTGGGAGCCTGCATTTGAGGTGACACGGGGAATGTTCGGACTGTTCCAGAGGTGCCAAGTGAACATCAGCATGGAGCAACCGAATGACAAGACACAGTATATGCGTCCGCCCATCGACCTTAGCGAGCTTATCATCCAGCAGAAATCAGCTGGAGCCATGAACATCTTCAACGCAATCAAGAACCGCACGAAGATGTCCGTGTTGCTCGATGCCTCCGGAGGCCGTGGCATAGATACGCCAGTCAAGCCGTTAAACATTCCTGGCTTGAAGGTTGGATATGCTGGAGGTCTGAATCCTGATAACGTAGGCGAAAAGCTTGAGTACCTTATGGAGAATGTCGAAGGCGAGTTCTGGATTGATATGGAAAGCGGAGTGAGGACTGATGACCGTTTCGATATCGACAAGTGCGTTAGTGTCCTGCAGACGTGCCAGAAGATTATGGAGGGCTGAGTATGGTCAAGGAGAGAATCTGCTATTTCTGCAAGAAGTGTGAGAACGTCGGAATGTTCAGCCCTGATTACCAGTGCAAGGACTCCGGCAAGAAAGTAGAAAGCTCTGACTCATGTTCTGAGTGGGAAGATTACGAAGAGAAATAATTTTTAGTAGTTGCTTGCTGCCTGGGGTCGTCTGCCTGTCTTGATTAACGGCATGACTAAGTGGACGGCCCCTTTACAGCGAAAACCGAAATGAAATGAAGGAATATACAATCAACGTAAGAACAGACGGGAGCGCCGTTATAGCGTCAGACCCGTGGAGTCACAGTTGCGAACTGGATGCAGACCCATTCGTTTACAAGGAAGGGATGAAGGTTGTCGATATCTTCAGTGAAGTTGTGACGATTAAGGAGATTCTAAAGTTCCCTCCTTCAAGGCCTGGCTGTTGTCCTGAGTGGAATATCCGAGTTGAGGAAAACGGGAATACCTACCGTTATACCGAGATTGCAGGCCCGTTTGTCTGTGAACTTACCAAAGAGCAACTCGATAGGCTGGTAGGAAAGAAGGAAGAGTCAAAGGAACGTGCTGATGGCGTTTTCGAGGTCGGCGATATCGTCAAGACCAAGAAGGGTATCATGGTTCCTATTATCGACAAGGGAGAGATAAAGTCTGTGCTGTCTGGCGGATGGTATGAAGTCATCCATGACGGTTTCATGACCAATGTAAGAGGTACGGCTATGGAGCTGTTTTGCAAACCAAAGTAGAGTGGATATGGAGGCGTTAGAGGCAATAGGCTTAGTGGCAGGTGGAGTGCTTTGTATCATTCTGGCATTAGCAGATATCCTGTTCATCCTGATAACAATCAATTCAGGAAAACTGGAATATGGGAAAAGGAAGTAATCAGGTCTGTATGCAATGTGAGACGGCCTTCAATGCCATCAATGGGCGTTTCTGTCGGAAGCTCAACGGGTATGTTGAGTATGCCAAAGAGCCGCCATGTGGGAAAGTCGAGTCAAACCAAAAGCAATGAGATATGAATAAAGTCAAGCATCTTAAAATGGTCACTTGTTCATGGTTCCCCATGAAGGGTTATGTGGCAATAACCATCCTTCGCTGGATGATTGTCAGGAAAGAGTATGTCAACAAGGTTTCTCCGATAGTGAAGAACCATGAGGACATTCACTATGCACAGGAGCGAGAGCTGTGGTATATCGGTTTCTATCTTATGTACGTGCTGATGTTCGCCTGGAACTTCCTGAAGATATGGAACTGGAGTAAGGCCTACCGTGCCATACCGTTTGAGGTGGAAGCGTATGCCAATGCAATGAACCTTGGATATCTGGAAAGCAGAAAACGTTTCGCATGGAAGAAAGGAGGTCAGGGATGATTTGCACATTCTGCAGGGGCATAGGCTGTCTGTTGAAGAACGGTTGCCTACGCTGGTTGAGGAACCCTCTTCCAGCAGACAAAGACGATCATGCAATAGACAAGTGTGATGAGGAATCGAGGGACTTATATGTAACGAAGGAATGATGATGGAGAAAGCAGGGAATCAGCAGACTAACGGGAGCATCGAGAACAGGAACCCTGTCAATGCTCAGGAAGGCATGGAGCTGTTTGTCCTTGGCTATCGTAAGGCCATGAAGGACGTGAAGGCCAGGCTCCTTGCATCGAGGCGTAAGATGGTGGAAGCCTACGGGAAGAGTCTCGGGACGGTTCCAGACAAGGAGGCTTACCATGGAGCGACGGCTATCATGGCTCTGGAGGTTGAAATGCTCATAGAGGAATTGGGGAAGGTAGCTGTATGAAGGTACACCGTTTCATGTCTGAGGGGGAATATCTGAAGCTGCTGTCTGGCGAAATGCTCTATAATGACAGCAGGCATGAAGGATGGCTGACAACGAGCGTTGGCTTCTGCTTCTTCACGGAAGACCCAGACGATGCCATTCATTGGCTGAGTGGTGTTACAGACCCAGAGTATTGTGTCACGATGGAGATTGACGAGAGGTGCCTGAAAAAGTCTGTAGGCCATTATCGCAATCCAGATGGTGGAGCAATAGATAAGACGGAATACAGTTGCATCTTCTATTCGCTGAAGACCGCAAGGATTCTAAACGTCACGGAGAAATACAGGGACAGGGCAGAGCTCAGGAAGATACTTAGAGAGTTAGGTGTTCTGCCATAAAAAACTTGTAATTTTCCCGAAAAAACTTGCCTAAAAATTTGCATATTTGATAAATTCTTTGTACCTTTGAAGTAGCAAATAAGATAAGTTATTCACATTCAAAACTTCAAGATTATGGCAAGTACAGTTAAAAACATCGAGAGTGCAAACAAGAGTTTGGTAATGAAGGCAGCTTGGGCTATCCTCAAGAAAGCCGAGGTAAGAACGTTGAGCGAGGCCATGAAGCAGGCTTGGAAGGCCGTCAAGTTGAAGGTTGCTATGGCCAAGGGCGTAGTGAAGTTCCAGTACCGCAAGGCCAGTGGCGAGATTCGTACAGCTATCGGTACCCTGAAATCAGGTGTGGTCAACTATGAGCCGAAGGGTACAACCCGTAAGCCGTGCTACTCTACCGTCGCCTATTGGGACATCGAGAAGAAGGGCTTCCGTTCGTTCTGCATCAGCCACTTAATCTAATATGGGAAAGAAGATAAGGAAAGTCGCTAACGGTGTGGAGCTATGGGAAAACGCCCTGCTCCTCATCCGTTGCCCTAAATGCGGAAAGGAGAACTGGGCACCGCATGTAGCCTCTGGCACCTGTATTTGGTGCGGCTATGATGCAAGGGAGTTATTAACACAAGAAGAAAAGGAGAAATTATCATGATACAGAAAGTAAAGCAGCAGTATTACGAAATGGGCTTTCACCTGATGTCGGGTGTGCTCGTTGATGAGACATTAGCACCGCAACTGGAGGCTGTTCTGTCTGAGACTCGTGAAAAGGTAAAGAAGCTTGTCCTTGAAAACAAGGAGCATATTCTTGAAACCAATTCATGCACCGTCTATCCCAAAGGTAAGAGTACAGAAGTTTCCATGTCTATGCCGAAGGGAATATTTGACCTTGGTCTTAAAGGGAAGTTCAAAATAATGGATAGTGCCCTGGGCATCAATAAGGTCGAGCACGTCTTTGTGTCTGACGAGAGAAGCGAGGAAAAGGTAAAGGCTTTCGCTCAGAGAGCCATCGAAGACGATCTGGATGCGAAAGGAGGTTCCCTATGAGCAACACGAAGAACGTCCGGCTTGCCATGATTGACGAGCTGGTGACAAGGAACGACGCTAATGTGCGGATGATAAACGCCAGAGCGTCACAGTCACGCAAGCCGATGCCTGACGATGACCGCAAAAGGTGTCAGGAGCTACGCAAGGCCAACACATGGCTGGGCAAGGCGAGGTACAGCATAGTTCAGGCTATCGCTGGAGCAGGCACCGAAGAGCCGAATCCCATCACGAAGCCCATACTTGCCGTGCGCTGTCATGAGTGCGGAGCAACCTATCTTGGCATTGCTCTTGCGTATGGTGTGGACTCGCAGCGTTCTCAGGAAATCATGCAGGCCGTGGCTGATGGTGACGAGGTGTTCATCACAGAGAACGTGCATCTGGAGGCGTGTAAGTGCCAGAAGCCGAAGGTTGACCCACAGAGCAGGATGGATAAGGATATCTGTACGGTATGCCGTCATTGCCTGTCCTGTATGTGTGGTGAAGAGTTCGAGGACTGTAAACTGAAGGAGGCTCATGGATAAGGACGTAAAGCTGTCCTTCTCCCAGCTAAGCAAGATGAAGCACGCCGTAGGGCTGAACAACATCAATAAGCTGCCGAAGGACGGGAAGTATTCAGCTTACAGGAATTTCTATGCGACACAGAAGGAGGACGTGGATTGGGAAGAGCTTGTGAAGATAGGCCTTGCCACCCGTCGCTTCATAGAGTGGAACAAGGAGTATTACTATAATGTCAGTCAGGCTGGGCTTGACTATCTGGGGAAGTTATTTGGTATAACCATAAAGGAAATGAAATAGAAAAGTATGATTAAGGATAGTATGTTTTTCGCAGAGCGAACGATAGACGAGTACCGTGATATCAGTTTGCCAAAAGTCGTGAAAGAGTACCTATTATTCAAGGGTACCCGCAACAAGAAAGGCGAGGCTGTCAACCAGAGAGTACGTCCGAAAGACCTGTGTAGTTCTGCTTTGTTCGTTTACAAGCTGAAGGACAATGCTACGAACAAGTCCGCAGTGGTGTACTATTGCGAGAGGGCAGCAAGAAGAATGGGTTCCATGGATGGCGAGTTTATTGTTATCAATGAAGAGTTCTGGAATGAGTGCGATAAATACAACAACAAAATGACTCAGGGAAGAGACAGAAAGGAGGATAGTCATGGATAAGTTCATGTTCAACGAGCGCTTTGGCTTGCAATCAGCAGCCATCGACGGGACAAAGACCGACACCAGACGGATTGAGAAAAGCCTGGCCGTTCTGCCTACAGAACTTGGAGAGGGTGAATACATGATACCCCATCTGGAGAACGACAGGTTTATCGTAAGGAAGTACTGGAAGGGTGCGCTTCTCGATACCTATACGATAGTGCCGAGGTTCAAGGTGGGTGATGTTGTGGCCATAGCCCAGAGATACAGTGAGTTCCTTTTGTTCAATCATGCCGTGATGGAAAAAGGAAAGCAAACGACTGCAGGAACCACAAAAGGCTGGAACAACAAGATGTTCGTGAAGGCTGAGCTTATGCCAAATCGTGTCGAGATTACGAATGTCCGGCTTCAGAGGCTTCAGGATATCAGCGACGAGGATTGCTTGCATGAGGGAATCAAGGAACATTACCCATATGTAAAATGGAATCCTAATGACAAACTGAAGTCCTACAGGTTCAGAGATAAGAAATCAAAGTACGGTTACTATCAGCTGTCACCAGTGCGTGACTGTTTCGCAGAGTTTATCAATCGCGTCAGCGGTAAAGGGACATGGGAACGTAACCCGTGGGTTCTGGCATATTCATTCAAAAGAATCGAAAACAATGGCCAAGAAAGTAAAGAGTAAGTTCCTCATCATCGAGGGCAAGTGTAGCGAGTTCCTGGAAATCGACTTTGGAGCTGGCGGAGAGACGACGCAGGGCGTTGTAACAGAAGGCCCGTTCAAGGGCTGTGGCTTTATCTCAGTCGGAGGTGGTGGTTTCATGTGCTGTGATGACTGCAACAGAGGAATCCTACCGTCAGAGACCTGCTATTATGTGGCCGTGCTCAACCGTATATTCTGCAAGGAGTGTTTTGAGGACTGGCACCAGAGGGCGACCTACTATCAGGAGGATGCGCCAAGCGAGAGAAGGAACTATGCAGTGACGGCTTCCAAGTTGGCCAGTATCGGAATCGAGATAGAAGAAGAGTCATGAACAAGCCTACAGACGATCAGGTACGCTGGATGGTTCGCCACCCTATTACGACTATTCTATCCTTCGTGTTTGAACTGCCGTTCTATATACTGGAGCTGATGGAATGGCTCTTGTTAAAAGCGGAAACCAAGGAACAACGTATAATAAGAATCAAGGTGCAAAGAGCAATAGCATATTACATAATAAGGTTTTTCAGATATTTAGAGTCATGAATACAAGTATAGCAAACAAGGCCATGCTCCGCTTTGCCAAGGAGTATGCACAGAAGAACTGGCTACTCGAAGGATGGGTAAGACCAGATGATTTCTGGGCAAACAAGGTTGAAAAGTTCCTGCATCCAGAGAAGCCGCAGGTGATTGAGGTGAGCTTCGTTGCTCCAGTCTTTGATGAAGACAGGGAGAAGGGGGACTACTGGAAGATTCCGAGAGTGAGGATTGACAGCTATTGGGGACACCCACGGCTCAATGTGGTTGACAAGGAACATAACTTCTGCTGTATCTCCTATGACCGAGAGACCAACAAATTCAAGGAAGGTCAGTTCTGGGGAGAGCACGGACTGGAGCTTGCTCAGCGAGTCAAGGCAAAAATAGAGTTGTATATCCAGATGATGAAGGACGGTTACGATATGCAGATAGAACAACAAAAGCAATAGAATATGAAGAACTTACCAGAAAGCATCTTCCTCAACTTAGGAGAACTGTCTGAGGAAGATTTCAGAGAGACCGATTTTGCGGAGGCCCGCAAGGAGTGGGAAATAACGTGGTGTGAAGACAAGGTGCATGAACACGACATCGAGTATGTCCGCAAGGACCTGGCAGAAGGTTCCAAGTGGCACAGGTACGATGAAGAGAAGCCCACGAAGGAGCTGAGTGCCTTAGTGGTTCATTCAGATACGAGTTTCGCCATCCGCTATACCATCAAGGACAGAAAGGGGAACTATGCCCTGCCAAAGAGCGAGAGAGGCTATGCGCCCTTGTTCTGGATGGAGGTGCCACAGATACCAGAGGAACTAAATAGAAGGAGAAAGTAATATGGGACATGACCAGCCACAGATGCGGTTTTTTGCCGCAGAGCTTCGCAGGGAGCTCGAGAGGACAGCAGTGGAAGGCTGCTATTGTGAAGTCGAGGACTACAATGACGGCACGGACGTACCGAAAATCAAGGTGAAGTCGAGTGCGCTCAATCCTGACCAGGCTTCTTTGTTCTGTCTTGATGAAGTGGTAGAGTACTGCACCGCAAACGAGTTGCATCACTATGTGACAGTAGAACAGCAGCTGAGCGGGACAGTCATACCAATCATCGTAATCTTCTGACGGCAGTTGCGCTTCCTCAGTACTTACCTTATTTGCTACATGGGAAGTTTTGAATGAGGGGAAGCAGCCGTCTGGGGCATCCGCTTTGGGTGCCCCTTTTCTAAAAAAGTTGTCGAACAAAATGAAGGAGAAATAGAAATGGCAAGCAAACAGGAATCTCTTCAGGAATACTTTCTTATGGCAAAGGAGATCGCCAGACAGGAAAAGAGTCTCGGCATTGAGCATTGGGACTTCATTTCCATCGAGAGGGACGGTGACAAGGCAGGCGAGTATGTCAGGCTCTATCACTACGACCTTCCGAGGCAGATTGCGGAGAAGTACGACTGGGTTGTACGGTGGCGTGCTGCAAAGCTCCAGTGCCAATACCCTCGCTATGGTGTGCGCATCTACCATTCCCCATACAAGAAGGTGATGGGCGTGAACATCGGTATGCAAAAGGATATCGACACCTTTGTAGCTGCCAAGGCACAGTACACCAAGCAGAAGCGTATTCTTGACACCTACATATCTGAGCAGAAGGTAATGAACATTTTCTTCAGCGAAGACACGGACCAGGAGGTAATCAGGATAAAGGCCAAGCTCGAAGTTAAGAGAGAAAACATCGAACAGGCAGAGGCAAGGCTTATCGAGAAGGTTAAACAATTCAAATCACAGCAACATGGGAAGACCTCAGTCTAACGGACTTATAGAACTCGTTGATTCCAAGAGCGAGAATAGCGGATTTTTCTGCATACAGCTGGTGAGCTATCTCAACGAGGAAAGAAAGATGGGTACGCCAGAGTATGCCGACTTGTGGGAAATAAGGTTCTCGCAGGCCAAGAACCATAATTGCGCATACAAGGACAAATGCCCCATCTTTGCAAAGACCAAGGCAAAGAAGTCACACGTACCGATCCAACTGCAGCTTGATTTCTAAAACACTATCGGGAGTCGATGCCTGAAAATTTCTTGTAATTTCCCCGAAAAAATATGCCTAAAAACTTGCATATTTGATAAACTTTTTGTACCTTTGTAATAGCAAATAAGATAAATACAAACTTTCAAAACTTAGGAATCATGCAGAAAATTAGTTTGAAGAAAGAGACAATCAAGGCCATCGCAGACCGAATCAACGGTACTGAAGCCTCTGGCCAGTTGACAACTGTCACTGATGCGGAGTTCGAGCAGGACGGTTTCCTTATCATGGTAGATTACGAGGTCTATGGTGAGTGGCGTGACCAACAGATGAGACACAGCGAGGTTCCCTATAACAACATCGAGGACCTGTCAGGCTGGGAGCGTGACGGTGCAGCCATCAGCTTCATCAATGCCTATGGGGATGACGGTGAAGACGTGGAGATTGCCCAGAGCGACCTTGATGCCCTGATGGAAGAGATAGCAGCTTAACTGAGGACAGGGGGCTTGCTCCCTTTCTCTTCACCATAAAATCAGAGAAGAATGAAACTATACATTGCAACACCAATCAACTCCAGAACGGAGAAGACGTTAGAAGAGAAGAAACGTGCGGCCAAGCACCGAATAAATCTCCTGAAGGAAATCATCAGCAGCGATATGCGCTTCAGAAAGTATGACAAGCTGGTGAGCACCTTTGACATCAAGCAGATTATCAGCACGACTACTGAGGAAGTGGCATTAGGCCACTGTGTGACGGCAGTCCTTCAGAGCGATGCCATCTATCTCGATCACGGCTGGAACGCCAGTAACGGGTGTAACCTCGAATACCGAGCAGCTAAGATTTACGGGAAGGCTATTTACGAACACGATAAAATGTAAGCATTATGAACAAAGAGACTATTCAGGGATTCACCGTAGAGTGTTACGACAGCTGGAAGTTCTGTCAGGATGAAGAGCAGAACAAGGTGGTGGCACAGCTTCCTCATCTGGCATACGATGAGCTGCTGCATCACCGGAGCATGGAGCGTGGTAAGGTGTATCGGGCACAGCTGACGCTCGACGTGTCTAATCAGGATATGGAGGTGCCGATGAAGCCCGCATACCTTGGGGAAATGTTCAAGCACAACTTCGTCGAGACCACCGACAAGAAGAATGTCTTTGTCGGCTGGATAGTAAGGACTCGGACGAACTACAGCGATAAGGACAGCCTGACGTTCTATCTTGAGCACCCAGGCCCAGGAATACAGAGGTGGTGCGGAATCTGTTTCGGTTACGGAATGTTCTGGCATCCCATGCCATCGACTATGCTCATGGATAGCACCCCACTTAACACCCCATTGAAATGCTTATTGACCATCGAGTTAATATAGAGACACAGCGCCATGCGCTGGAATTTGCTAAGTTTTGAAGTTGTAGCTGCTCGTCAGGGATGATAGGCAGCTACATTTTTTAACGTGGATTTGCTTACATATTTTAACGTTATTCTTCAAAACTTTCTGGCCGAAAACTTGCATATTTGATAAACTTTTTGTACCTTTGAAGTAGCAAATAAGATAAGTAACAACAATTCAAAACTTCAAAATTATGGCAAATACTTGTTTTACGGACTACACGTTTGTAGGAGAGCCAGAGAAAGCGAAGAAGCTGCTGGCAGATTTGAAGAGAGTCATTAACACCAAGCGTAAGGATTTAGGTCCTGACACCTACCTGTCTGAAAGCGACTGGCTGGGATGGATAGTAAGGGACTTGCTTGGCAAGGATGAGAAGGCCGACAATATCCATTGTGGGGGGACGTTCTATCTGGAGGATGAGCTGACCAATAACGAGGTACGCTTTACGACGGCGACACGCTGGACGCCCTGCAGGGAAATGTTCAAGATGCTTGCAGAGAAGTACGGCCTTGACCATTACTACTACGCAGAGGAAATCGGCTGTGAGCTGCTGGAAACCAATGACGACCAAGGAATGTACTATACCAACCGCTACATGGTCACTGGCTCAGACATCGAGGACCAGTATTTCGATACCAAGGAAGATGTGCTGGCCATGCTCAAGGAAGAGCTCGGCAAGGATTTCGGTAGCTGGGAGGAAATGAGAGCCGATGAAGAGAATACCTACGAATACAATGTTTATGAGATAGACGTAGTGTAATTATCCATAGGCGAAAAAGAATCCGTGAGGACACTTTGAGCAACCGCAAGACCGCCAAGGCAAAGGGCTTTGAGCGGTCTTTTTTGGTGTCTGGTACTGCACGTTTGAGTTCACCGCTTTGCGAGACAGAAATCCCTTCACCTATTTCATTTATACTTAATTTTGCTATCGTAAACCAAAGTATCAGGAAAAAATGGCAAAACTATGCATTTACAACGAAATCGTTGATGAGGAAACCAAGGTGATGTACCAAGACTGGTACGGAACCGACGGCGTATGCTTCAAGGATATCCATGAGTTCCTTGACTCCATGAAGGATGATGACGGTGACATAGACATTCGTCTGCACTGCCCAGGCGGTGACTGTATCGAAGGCTGGGCTATCTATGACGCTCTCCGTACATCGGGTAAGAACATCACGGCGACCATCGACGGTGAGTGCTCGTCAATGGCGACCATCGTTCTTCTGGCAGCTCCCAAGGAGCGCCGTTTCGGTAACAAGAACGCAAGGCTGTGCATCCACAACCCTGCTGTTGCCTATCTCGACTTGTGGCCAGGTGACCGTCTCACAGCCGATGAGCTGGAGCAGCTGAAGAGCAAGCTGACGGCACAGCAGATGTCGCTTGTTGAGGAACAGAACAAAATCCTTGACCTCTATGTAGAGCGCACGGGCTCAGACCGCAGCGCACTGCAGGCCCTCATGAATGAGGACAAATATGTTGATATGGATAAGGCTATCGAGCTTGGCTTCATATCATCTACCGTGGAGCCTAATACAGCATCCAAACATAACAAAAACAACAAGAAAATGAAAGTTTCGATTGAAAACAGAACGTTGGCAAAGCTGCTGTCAATGGCAGGAGTAGCCAAGATTGAGGACGTTGCAGTTCTCGATCAGAAAATTACCGCCGCTGACGGTTCCGAATTTACCGTAGAGCGCGAAGATGGTGACCCGCAGGTAGGCGACAAGGCTTATCCAAACGGCACGTACACTCTCGACGACGGTACCGTTGTCGTAGTCTCTGATGAAGTCATCGAGAGCATCACGCCCGCCGATGATAATAATGATGAGGATATTAACTCCTTGAAGCAGCAGGTGGCTGACCTGACTGCACAGGTAGAGACCCTGACCAGCGAGAAGGAGGCTCTGGCCTCTGAGAAGGAAGCTCTTGAGGCAGACAAGACAGCTTTGGAGAGTCAGGTGTCAGCACTGACTACCGACAAGGAGAATCTGACAGCCGCCGTTAGCACCCTGACTTCCGAGAAGGAAGCCTTGGCAAGCGACAAGGCCGCTCTGGAGGCTGAGAAGACCACTCTCACCGAGGCTCAGAAGAGCGAGGAAGAGATTGCTATTCTCGACATCGTGAACAACGCCGGAGGCAAGGCATGGCTGGAGGCTGTTTCCAAGATGAAGTCCACCTTCCACACTGGTAACCGCTCTTTCCAAGAGCATCAGGGTGGCGGACAGCATGAGGGCGAGACCAAGACCCAGAAGATGCTCCGTGAGCAGCGTGAGCGTCAGGAGGCTAAGCGCAACGCTCGTAAATAATCAAGAATGTTAAACAAATTAAACCCATAGTGAATTATGAATTTCGAACAGTACACTGTAGACAATGGTGCAATAAGAGACCTCAATGAGCTCATATTCACCTCTGTGTTCAACGACCCTGACTTGGAGCGTGTCATCACTCCAATGACGAAGGTTGAGGACGGTAAGAAGCTGGGCTATGTTGACCGCATGGGCGACGTAGGTACGGCTGGTTCTGGTTGCGACCCCACCTATACCAAGGTGGAGATTTCGGGCTACGAAAAGGTATGGGAGCTGGGCGATTGGGAAATCCCCAAAAGCATCTGCTACAAGGAGCTGGAGCCCACCATCGCACGTTACGGTATGAAGGAAGGTACGGAGCGTGCCGACCTGCAGGACACCCCGTATTGGGATAAGTTCCTCATGCCTCTTCTGAAGAGCGCCATCAACGATATGTTCTGGCGTCTGGCATGGTTCGGTGACAAGAACGCCAAGCACACCACCGACGGCGGTGTCATCACCGAGGGCATTGACCTGAAGCTGCTCACCGTCTGTGACGGTCTGTGGAAGCGTCTGGAGACCATCATTGCCGCTCATCCCAGCCAGCAGATTGAGATTACCGCCAACCAGCAGGCTACCTATACGGAGCAGAAGACCGCTCTCCGTGCCAAGGGCTATGCCATCGGTATCATGGACGACCTGCTGAGCGAGGCCGATAGCCGTATCTTCGACAAGGAAGACCACGCTATCTTCATGACCAACTCTCTCTTCAAGGCCCTGCGTAACGACGTGAAGAATGTGAACAACATTCAGATGCCTGTCGAGAAAATCATGTCCGGCATCCAGCTCTCTGAGTACGATGGTCATCCCGTGATTGTCATCGACATCTGGGACCGCATGATTAAGAAGTACGAGACCGTTACAACGACCTCTGGCGAGGGCTCAAGCGCCGTGACCACCTCTAAGCTGAACTGTCCTCACCGTGCAGTCCTGGCTTCGCCCCAGAACCTCTTCGTAGGTACATCTGACAAGGACCGCATGGCCTCTCTGACCGTGAAGTTCGATGACCGCAAGCGTGACAACTTCATCTATGCAGCCTCTAACCTCGGTACTCTCATCGGTGAGGACGAGCTGGTACAGGTTGCTATGTAATGTGTAACCCCTAAAAAGATACGTGTATGGAACTATGTGATTTCAAACTTGCTCAGGACGTTGCAGGCTCTTGCGAGAATCCGCAGGTCGCTGGCTTGAAGAACACTGGTTATCTCATCAACTACGATGATATCGACTGGGACCAGCTCGCCAAGAATGCTGATAATCCTAATATCGTCGAGACACTGCTCTTGCTGTCTGGCAAGCGTGCCTATAAGGTTGTGGTGCCTGGCAACACTCCTTTCACTGGCACCAACGTTGCCATGACTCAGGGCACATACCGTAATAAGTTCACCAAGACGGCTGCAATGGTTGTCCTGAACAGTGGTCCTGACGTTTCCAAGAACATCATCGACCAGCTGGCCAACGGACGCTTTGTGTTCATCTTCGAGAACAAGTTCCAAGGTGCCGACCACAAGAACACCTTCGAGATTTACGGTCTGGAGCAGGGTCTTGCTGCAAACGAGATTTCCAATGACAAGTATTCTGAGGAAACAGACGGTGGATGGGCAGTTTCCCTCCAAGAGACAAACGCCCCGTCAAGTGGTATGTTCTTCTTCAAGACGGATATCGCCACTACCCGTGCTGCCCTTGTATCTCTCGCTACAGGTAATACAAATAATACAGATAATAACGGCTAAGAGCTAACATAAAATAGCGTTATGGCTGATTATGAGAAAACCCTGAAAACGCTTGAAGAAATGAGAAGTCGGTTTGAATCCGGCTTCTCGTCTTCCGATAGAGTGACTATTGAACAGCTCTACTTGCAGATATGCGGTAAGAGAGTTCGCAATACAGGCTGTCGTGACTGTTATCGTGATGCCTATATTGAAATCAGAAGTAAACTTAAAATTTTAGGAAAGATGCCAAAGAAAGCTAATTACGTGCTGAAGGCTGGTGCTATCATCCATCCGCAGGGCACAAGCAAGTTTTACAGCCTGAACAACTGCCCCGATGAGGTAGCAGAAGAGTTGCTGGCTAAGTACCCGTCTGAAATCTCGAAGTTCGAGACCTTCCCCACCGATTGGGAGAGCCGTGTGAAGGCTCGCAAGGAAGGGACTGCCGTAGAGCCCACCAAGGAAGAGCTCAAGGCTGAGATTGACAAGCTCAACGCAACAATCGAGACCAAGGAGAAGGAGATTGAAGAGCTGAAAACCGCCGCAGACAACAGCGAGGCTGAGATTGAGATTGAGACCCTGAAGGCCGATCTTGCAACAGCCAACGAGAAGCTGGAGAAGTGCAAGGCCGAGGCTCAGGAAGAGGTGAAGTCTCTCAACAAGACCATCGCTGACCTCAAGCTGCAGCTGACCGATGCAGGCACTGAGTCGGAGAAGAAGGACGCAGAACTCAAGAAGGTCGCTGCTGAGCTGGCCGAGGCCAAGGCCAAGGACGCAGACCAGAGCGCAAAGATTGAGGCTCTGCAGAATGAGCTCGAAGCTGCCAAGAAGGCTGCTGAGCCAAAGAAAGAGACTGAGAAGAAGTAATTGATTAGCCCATTGCCTATATATGAATATCAATAACGTACAGCGTTCAAAGAAACGTTTCGACACATCGTACCTAAGCAATCTTGGAATCCAAGCATACGGTAAGGATAATCTGTACCCACAAAGGATGAATGACCTCATCCGATGCAGTGCAACTGGCGGAACGTGCTGTGACCGCTATCAGGCGTTCATAGAAGGCAATGGGCTGAACAATACTATTTTTGCGGAATATGAGTGCAACCGCATGGGCCAGACCGTTGACGATATCTATAGTCTCGTCGCTCAGGACATGGCGCAGCATCATGGGTTTGCCCTTCATGTGAACTATAACATGATGTGTCAGATTGTGGAAGTCACTCATGTACCGTTTATGCAGTGCAGGCTCGAAGAAGAGACTGAGGACGGCAAGGTGGTGCATATCGCCGTGCATCCAGACTGGAGTGGCCACAAGACTCGTAAGGGCAAGCCTATCAAGGTCAGCAAGGAGAACGTCAAGAAGATTTATACCTTCAACCCACGCAAGGAGGTCGTGCTGTCTCAGATAGTGGCCTCTGGCGGCATAGAGAATTACAGGGGACAAATACTGTGGTTCTCCATGGACGGCAAGTGGGAGTACCCCATACCCATCTATGACAAGGTGGTGACGTGTCTATCTACAGATGAAGGACTGGATAACGTGAAGTACCGCAATGTCCGTAACAATTTCCTTATGTCTGGTATGCTCGTCCATAAGAAGGGCTCAACGCTGGGCATCGACGATGAGGGGAACCCCATCAAGGAAGACAACAACAGTGATGTCAGCGAGAGTCTGAACATCTTCCAAGGTGACGAGAACGCCTGTGCTATCATGGACGTTACGATTCAGCAGGAGGAAGACAAGCCTGATTTCGTCCGTTTCGAGGCCAACAATTTCGATGGCAAGTTCAAGACAACGGATGAAAGCGTCATCAGCCGTATCTATTCGGCTTTCGGGCAGGAGCCTTGGTACCGCATCAGGAACGGTAGCCTTGGATTTTCCAGCGAGATACTGTCTGAGGCATACGAATACTACAATTCCTATGTCAGCAAGGAGCGCCGTGCCATAAGCCGTGCATTAAAACGTATCTTCGATTTCTGGTATGAGCAGGCAAATCCTTCTGGCGACTATGAGGTACAGCCATTGGTATATGTGAACAATAAAAAGGAGGACGACAAATGAAACACCTGCTGAAACCAGAAGAACTACGAAAGCTCGGACGGCCTATCGGAAAGGTCGCCGATGACAAGTTGACAGCCTTCATTACGGAGGCTGAGCAGCTTCATATAAAGCCAATCCTCGGTGACAAGCTCTTCCTGGAGTTACTTGATGAAGCCGAGAAAGAAGATGGCGGAGAAAAGAATGAAACCTTACAGATGCTGTTGAACGGTGGCACGTATAAGGTCAAGGAGGGTACGGAGAACGAAAGCCCGTGTTCCTTTACTGGTCTGAAGGTGGCAATGTCTTACTTCGTCTATGCTCAGAACCTCATGGTGGGGGATATCGAGAGTACACGCTACGGCTCTGTCATCAAGAACGGTGACTATTCCAATCATGTGTCATCAAAGGAGCGTTCGGACGCTTACAACAATACGCTGGAGGTGGCTAACAGCTACCTCAAGGAGTGTGTGGCCTACTGCAAGGAGAAAAAGCTGATACAGTCTGCAGGGAAGGCCACGGCAAAAATCGGTGGAGTCATCATTAAGAAAATCGGTTAGTGTATGATTGATATTCGCAGTTTGCTCAATGGAGGTTTGGATGCTTTCGGAAAAACATCTTCCGAGAGGTGGAAACTTCTTGTGCAGGCTGTGATAGAGCTTCAGAACCGTAAGTTCAGCGGAGGCTCTTCATCATCCTATTCAAACAACAATGGCTCCGGAAGCGGCTCTGGGGACGGTTCGGGTAGTGGTGACGGTTCAACTGTCGAGAGAGCAGAAGAGGCCAATCATGCGAAAGAGGCAGACCACGCAAAGGAAGCCGATCATGCCAAAAACGCTGATTATGCCAATAACATCAATGCAGATTCTTCTTTCTTCAAGCAATGGCTAAGAAGGGATGCAGAGGACTTCGCAGAAGAGGAAATAGGATTTCTGAAAGGTCTTTGGATAAAAGCCAAGGGGCTGTTTGGTATTGACAAGGACGGTAACGCAAAACTGAGCAGCGTCAAAGTCATCAACACCCTTAATGTGGATGGTGAGACCATCCTAAAACAGACGACCATCGGCAATTATGAGAAGGATATCTATGTAGGCATAGGTTCCAGAGAGGGAATCCGCATGAATCCAGACGGAAGCATTATCGCCCGTTCGCTGGAGCTGAGCGAATCCCTTCAGGTACCAATGATAAAATACAATTCCATCGAGGTGCTTTCTGGTACCAGATGGGACTCTGCAGGTAAGGGTCGTGTAAAGGAGGTTATCTACGTTGACGAGAACACCCACACCTGTCAGTTCGTGCTTGACCTGAACGACGGAGAGCCTGGCGAGTTCGTGGTAAACGATATCCTGAGAGGCTTCTGGCACAACATGGACGGAACGAAGAACGCAACGGCCAACACCGATGACCATCACGGCAACATCACCCGTGCTGGCTTCATGTCTATCTACTGCCGTGTGATTGCTGTGGCCGATGTAGTGGAGCGTACCGATGACGAGGCGACTACCTATGTAGCAAAGGACGCAGGCTATAAGCCGCAGGTCGATGACGTCATTCTGGCTAACGGCCTTGTGACCGTTCAGGTACGCCAGTTCTCGACAGACCCCGAAAGGTGGTCACCATATCCTGAGAAGTGGTCAGTGCTCAGTGTCAGCGGATTCTTTGGTACCGACCATCCAGAGCGTCAGAACTTCTTCGTATATACCACTTCATATATGGCCCGATTCCAAGGGGTCAACACATGGGAGTGGGAAGACCATACCTTCATGGGTGGCTGGGGCGACCTTACGGGCTTCACGATGATGGAACTTGGAGAGGACGGCCAGACTGTCTATCGTAAGGAGTTCAACGGTGAGGGCTTCGTGACCAAGGACGCACACATCTACGGAATACTGGAGCAGTTCACCCGTTTCTCTGACCGCATAGAAATCATCCTGTCCCATCCCGACGGAACGATTGCAGAGGGTGAAGATGTCAAGGCTGAGTTTGCCTTGAAGACTATGGATGACGAGCTCATCACTGGCGGCTACATGATGACGATAACAAGGCAGTCCGGCGACGCAGAGGCCGATACCCTTTGGAACGAGCGAATGGAGGGAGAATACCCAGACGGAATACCGCAGGCGCTCTACTTCCATTTTGCGGACGTTCCTGAGCACGGTGCGGTGTTCGTGGTTGTCGGGAAGCGTCAGGTGCAGACCGAGGACGGATATGACACCTATACCACTTCTGCCTCTTTCGTGCTGTCCCGTGCAGTCATTCAGGAGGACTTCAAGGGGGAATGGAACCCGAATACCACCTACACCCGTTCAGGCAGGGTCTATCCTACCGTGACGTGGGGAGGTTGCAAGTGGTATCTGGCTGCAGAGTCAAGCAAGGGTGAAGAGCCCTATCCTGGCTCATCGGTATGGAAGATGCTCTATGGAGTCACAGACCTCGAAATCCGCTTCTTTGACTCCAACGGCTTGCGTATCACATCATCACAGCAGGTGCCAGGCAATGTTGACCTCTATCTCAATCCTCGCCTTTTCTGTGGGAACTTCGACATCACGGGGCTGCTGAATGACTCAGACTGGACGTGGGAGCGTTACAGTGGAAACTATGACGAGAAGGTTGACAGCCGTTCGGAAGAAGACAGGCAGGCAGACCAAGGGTGGCCTTCACTCCACTGGCAGGAGAGGACACCGACACGCCAGATACGCATCATGAACGAGGATATGCCGCCGATATGGGGAAGTGGTCCTGTGGTGAACTTCATCGTGACGGCTGTCTATGACGGTATCGAGATTCCGAATATAGTATCAATATAACCAAAGAATAAGATTATGGCAAAGTTATCATTCACAAACAGTCCGCATGGATTTATCTCAGACACCTTTGAAGGTGGTGTGAGCTTGCAGTGTATCTTCGCTGGCAACGCCAAGCACGTACTGTTTCTTGAGACAAGACTTTCAAGCGAGCTGCCTTGGACGCTTCACAGAAGCATTGTCATAAAGGCGCAGCAGGTCATTAACGTAGTGTATGCTGCAGAGGGGCAGGAGTACCGACTTCGCTGTGGCACGGAGCCCGAGTCTGTTGACACGTCGAAGCTCAAGAACACGGGAGGCGGTTCTGGCTCAGGCTCAGGTGGCGATGAGGAAATGGACTTCGAGCCAGAGGACTTTGACGGAATCGGAGAGGATGAAGCCCGTAGCATCGTCGCAGACGCAATAGCTGCTGCAGAAGGCGGCGGCTCACAGGGTGGAGAGCCCTGATAACGGTAGACTGAAACTGGAGCAATCCAGACAGTATATTATTCACTTTATTTATTAACTAAATTTCAAGTTTTATGACAAAAGCTGAAATTCTCGCAGCTCTGAAGCAGTTGCTGAGCAAGGCGGACTTTACCGCCGCCATGAACGACCTTGCAGTATGGGTGCAGGGCAAGTTTACAACCCTCAAAGGCCTCATTGAAGACAATGTAGTCAGTGTGACCGAAGCCGCCAACGCCACCTCTGGCAGCGTGAAGACCTTCGACGTCCAGAACGCAAAGGGTGTGTCTCTTGGCAAGGTAGAGGTTCCCGCCGACCTGTCGGACTACGACAACACCACTTCTGACTTCCAGAGTGGCGCAGAGGTTGATGCCAAGATTGCCGCTGAGATTGGTAAGGTTTACAAGCCTGCCGGAAGTCTCGCTGCTGATGGTGTCGTATCAAGTCTGCTTGTTGCCGCTAACCTTGGCAAGGTTTACAACCTCTCTGAGGACGTGACAACCGACTCAGACTGGGTTGACGGTGCTGGTCACACAGTGAAGGCTGGTACGAACATCGTCATTGCAGAGGTTGACAACGAGGGTACTCCTGCTTACAAGTTCGATGCGCTGACCTTCGCTCTCGACCTGTCGAACTACCTGCAGCCCGAGGACTTCGAGACCATCGGTGCTACAGAGGCAAAGGCCATCGTTGCAGCAGCTATCGCAGCTGCCGAGACTCCTGCTCAGAGCGGCGACTAATCTCTCGACCAAGGCAAGGTGTGGGGAACGTCCCCTGCCTTGCTTCTTATGCTTTTTCAAGTAAGGAACCGTAAAGAACAAAGAAATGACAAAGGCACAATTCTCATATTTTCTGGCCTTCATTCAACTTGTCTGTCAAGAGCTCTGGAAAAGCGCCTTATCGAAGTATGCCACGAAAGCGGAGAACGCTGCTGTAAGTGACCGAATCACTCAGATAGAGGCCAACGAAGGAGCATTGATTCTGGCGGTTGACTTTGAAACAGGCTGTTTGGTACAGGTAGGCTCAGTGAACGGAACGTTCGGAGTTGACTACGAGACGGGGTATCTGACGTTTGAACCAGCGCCGACCCAATCCCAAGAGCAAAACGAATCTGAATAAATACAAAACGCAATAGATTATGTTATACTTACAGAAGATTTTGGCACTGAGCAAGGGAACCTATTCAGATTCCCAGACCTACGACATTCTGGACTTCGTGCAGGTAGGCCCAGCCATCTATCAGTCCAAGAAGCCAAACAACCAAGGCCATGCGGTCACAGATACCGAATGGTGGAAACTGCACTTTGACTTGGGAGAGGCTATTGCAGCAGCTACCAATGTCAACAGTCCTCAGACGCATACCGCAGCACAGATTTCAAGACTCATGTGCATCGGTACTGACGGACAGCCTAAGAGCATCACTCCAAAGGAGTTGATAGACTATGTAATCAAGGAACTTCTCGACTACGACCTCATAGCAAGGGATAAGCCGACAACATAACGACTGACCTATGAGAAAGCTCAACAACTCACAGCCGTTATCCGTTACGACCATCTACAGGCCGCTCACCACGTCGCTGAAGATCGTGTCAATAGGGGAATTACCGACCACGCAGTTCTACTATCAGTCTGCAAGGGAGTGGTTCCCTGACCACACGAAGAATCCAGTCTATGACGAGAACGGGCTGCAGCAGGATGGTATCTTGCGTCTCAAAGCCGACTATTTCCTTCAGGATGAGGATGACCTTCTCGACACCTCTACTATCACACCGCAAATCTACTGGTTCGTCAATGGCCAGCAGGTAAACAACCCTGATACGTCGAGGGACTATTACAATGTCGGGAACGACCTGTATGTGAAGAAGAACCTCACCCACCTTGAAGCCGCTACGATACGGTGTGACGTGGAGTTTACCGACCCACGTAACTCACAGAGAATCGTTCTCAGTGACACGCTCGTACTCAATGCCGTGCTGAAAGCCAAGGATGCCTGGCAGATAAACCTCCTTTGTGACAGGACACGCAAGCACTATCCCATCACATCTACGCAGACAGTCTATGACTTCGAGGCAGAGGTGCGTGAGGGTGCTATCCTGAGAAACAATGAGGTATCGTGGTTCTGGGACTATTCTCTTGACAACGGTAAGACGTTCAAGACCATCAACTCTGACTGCCTGTGGTATGTAAGAGGACTGAAGACAAATAAGCTGACTGTCGATATGGACTATATTGAGAACCTGATGGTACGCTGCCGCATCGGAAGCACCAAGACCAAGACGGCTCCAGATATGCCCAACGAGGCGACGGTCTCAATGGCGTGGAGGTGGCCAGCCCTGAAGCCAGAGGTATTCAGCTATGGAGGAAACCGCATCTTTGCTGAGAACGCAAGTATGCGTTTCGGCTTCTTCGTCCATGTGCCCAAGCACAGCGACATGACGGAAGCCCAGAAGCAGCACTGGCTCACAACAAGCTGGGTGGTACGCAGGCAGGGAAGCACGGCGGCTCCTGTTGTGCTCAACGAGCACGGCATGGAGGTGGAAATCGCACAGCGTTTCTTGACAAATAACGCGCTGGGAAAGTTCATCCCAGACCCTCAGATTGGAGTACGTGGCGTGTATGACGTGGTGGCTTTTCATGACGGACAACTGATAGAGCTTTCCAACGGACAGACATTTGCCATACGTAAATAAAAGTATTTACCTATTAAAAAGATTTCATATGATTAAGTCAAAAACAGAACTTGCATCTGGTGAGGGGATTTCAAAAGTCCTTTGTGTCACCAACCTCGGCAACGTCTTTGAGGCAACGCCGGAGGAACTGGGTAATGCCCAGACCCCTTCAACGGTCATCGGTGCTTTAGCCACCAATTTCACGCTGGAGGAAAACAGCAATCCAGCCTTCACGCTCAACAACCGTGGAGCTGCTGAGCTCTATCAGGCCCAGATGGGCGGTTATATGTTCCTTATCAAGGACGGAAAGGTTTACGCTGCCAAGCTGAACAGCGGAAACTGGGACTATTTCGCAGACGGCACTCAAGTAGCAGACGCCTCGAAGTTCGAGACGATGGTGCACGTTCCTGACTGTAACTTCAAGGGTGAGGGCAAGCACCTGAATTTCGGTGGCCTCGTTCCTGTTGACGGTGGTGAGGTGTTCGATTCTCCGCACTGGGTAGGAGCATACGAGATGTATGTCGATGGAAGCAACAAGGGTCACTCACGTCCCGATGTCGCTCCTGCTCACTCTAAGACCATGAGCGCATTTTGGAATTGCGCACAGAACCTCGGTTCTGAGTTCGGTCTGGCCAACTATGGTTTCCACTGCCTGATTAACGCTCTGTACCAGGCACGTTACGGCAATCTCAATTCTCAGGAGACAATCGGTGCTGGATTCCAGCACTCTTCATGGGAAGCTGCCCGTGACGTTCCTATGGGTCTGCTCCGTGCTCTTGGTGACGGCTCAGGTAAGGTTCTCTTCAATAACGCAACGCTGGGCGACCAGTACCCCGTGAAGCTCTTCGGCTTCGAGGACCTGTGGGGAAAGCTCTGGGAGTTCCGTCCTGGCATCCGCTTCTACATGGACGGTGCCACACGTAAGGCTGTTGTCTATAAGGGCAATGTCGTGAGCAACACTGCTACAGGCCGTGAGTTCGAGTGTGGATGCACTGGCTCCAGCGGTGCTTATATCCGCTCAATGGAGTGTGGCCAGTATTGGGATATGATTGCACGTAGTACCAGCGGTGCAGGTGCTTCTACCTACTACTGTGACGGCTATTGGTTCGCTGATAGTGGAGAGCTGCTGGGCGTTGGGGGTCGCGCGAGTGCTGGCGCTCTTTGCGGTCTTGCGTGCTCGTACTCGAATAACGACTTCTCGGACTCGAGGCCGCACATCGGCGCTCGGTTGGCCTTCTACGGAGAACCGGAAATCGTGAGCGGTGCAAAACTTGTGGCCTTGGCTGGATAGGCCAAGAGCCAGCAAGTCGCTGAACGGAAAACGGATTGGGGCGTAAGCCCCTCCGCTTCCTTTCAATGGGAATAATAACAAACAGAAAAAGTAACAATTTAAAAAAGTCGCATTTGGAGAGAGAGCCGTTTCGCAGAAACATCACTTGAAGGATGCTTGAACTAAGAAGAAAACTGGGGCTGAAAAGGCTATGACAGCGGTCTGGCTTTCCAGAACACGAAGAAAGAAAAGACATTGTGCCTGCCGTTGCGTGAGGTTTTTACCTTCTACTACGTCTCGGAGGAACAGGCACATAGGGCAGACGAAAGAGAAAAGTCCCATGCTGCTTCGAGAGGCACGGGATTCTGCCCGAAAAGGCGATACATCGTGGAGCTGCTGAACGTTGGGGGTAACGCGAATAATGGCGCTAATTGCGGTCTTGCGTACTCGAACTCGAATAACGACTTCTCGAACTCGAGGACGAACATCGGCGCTCGGTTGAAATTATACACTATAAATAAAAAGAATTACACTGTCCAACGAGAAATCCAAGGACACGCGATTGAGCCTACTCGATGGAGGGCATACAGGTAAGTCCCGACAGAGTGAACATAAAAGGCGTAGGGTATGAGGGCATGAAGCCCAACAGAGTCCCCTCACGTAAGTAAGCAATACAGTTGTACGTATATACCGAACACCTGAGAGCCGAGAAGTGTAGAAGGCCTGGCCATAGAAAGCCGATCAGCCCAAGGCAGAGAAAAGACGAATGGCAGAAGTCGAACTGGCATACAAGCGCAAGGCTCGCCTGAGAGGTAAGAACCGCAAGGTGAGAATCGAGCAGGTTTACGACATGCAGAACCTCATAGCTGCTGACCATGAAGCCCGCAAGGGGAAGCGTGGCCATAAGGGTGTGCGTGAGTTCGACAAAGACAAGGATGGTAACTTCCTGCTTCTTCAGCAGATGATTAAGGAAGGAACCTACCACACGTCGCCAGGCCATGAGTGCGTCCGCCACTGTCCCTGTGGAAAGGACAGGCTGCTGCATAAGCTGCCGTACTTCCCAGACCACATAGACCATCATGCGCTCATGCAGGTTATCATGCCAGTGCTGCTGAAGTATTACTACTATGACTCTGCAGCCAGTATCAAGGGGAAGGGTATGCACTTTGCAGCCCGTAGGACGGAACGATGGATAGACGAGAACAAGGACGCCGGAAGGCTGTACTATGCCAAGCTGGACTTCGTGAAGTTCTACCACCTCATTAACCAGCTGCTTATCTACGAGTTCCTTTGCAGTATCTTCGGCAACAAGGGAATCCGTTACCTTCTCTGGGAGGTGGTGACGGCCTGTGAGCAAGGGCTGGGAATCGGGCTCTATCCCATCCAGCCTATCGCCAATGCCTATACTTGTCCGCTTTGCCGCCTGCTGATGCGGAAGTTCCGTGTCAGGATAGAGATATACTGTGACGATATCCTTATCATGTCACGCTGGAAGAAAGAGGTCTGGAGAGCCGTGAATTTCGTTCAGTGGTATGCGAGGGAGGTCATGCGCCAACCTCTTCATGACAATATCGGAGTCCAGATTATCGACACCACTCGCAGGGTGGACTTCGTGGGCTATCAGTATTTCTTCTGCCACACTCTTCTTCGCAAGAAGATGAAGTGCAAGTTCAAGCAGCGCATGAGCCAGCTGAAGGACGAAATGCTCCGCTATCAGGTGGCCACATCTTACAAGGGGTGGATGATGCACTGTGACGGCTACAACCTCTGGTGTGCAGTGATGAAGATGAAGTCATTCAAAGAACTGGGAGTTCCCACCTTTGAGAAGAAGGATGCCGACGGCAAGCGGATGCTTGAAGGTACCCGTGTGTCGATGGAGTCTCTTGAAGGCCATGAGATAGCTTTCCTTGATGTCGAGTTTGATGTAAGGTCTAAGTATGACGGCAAGAAGAACGAACCGAAATTCTCCGCTGTCGTGCAGGTTGAGGAATACGGAAAGAAGAAAAAGTTCTTCACCAACAATCCCAAGCTGCAGGACACGCTTAGATACGTGAAAGATAACGGAATGTTCCCCTTCAAGGGTACGCTGGTGCCCATCAACAAGACGGGACTGCCCGACTACGAGATTCAGTAATAACCCATAAAATTAGTTCAAGATGGAAATTAAGAAAATTGAGTTCAACGAGCGTCCTTCGCTTATCGAGCAGGAAGGCTCAGTAGTCCGTATCAACTTCGACGTCGAGAAAGGTACGGTAGTAGTAAACAATGGTGCCGAGGGTGAAGAGCCAGAGACAAGGGAGATTTTCCTTGCTCACATCATCCGTGTTCCACAGCCTCTTACCTTGGAGCATATCAAGGCAGCTCTGGAGGGCAAGGGCTTCGATGCCTACAAGTCAGAGGCCGTGGCTGCTGAGGTCATGATGGAAACCATGAAGGGCTTCGGCAACGAAGAGAAGGCTCTGGCCTACGCTAAGCAGATGGTCATTGCGAAGATTTCCGCCTACGACAAGTCGGATGCTGTGAACCAGTTCACCTACAACGGTGTACCGATGTGGCTTGACAAGGAAATGCGTAACGGTCTTATCGCCCGTCTCAATGCTGAGAAGGCCGTGGGTAAGACAGAGACGACGCTGTGGCTTGACATAGCTCCGTTCTCCCTCGCTATTGACGATGCGCTGTCATTGCTCACAGCTCTTGAGGTCTATGCTTCTGAGTGCTTCGACAAGACTGCAGCACACAAGTCCGTCGTAGCTAATATGGAGAGTATCGAGGACGTGCTGGCCTACGACTATACAGACGGTTATCCAAGCAACCCCGTATTCGGTGAGTAAGCCCTATGATGACGTATCTTCTCATATCCGCCTTGCTGGTCGTGCTCTATCTGGGTGCGGCCACATGGCGGTTGCGGAAGCTGCCAGACAGCGTTTCCGCATTGGTCTATGACCTTCCCAAGAAATGGCAGTGGGTGTGGTCTGCATGGCTGGCACTGGTGACGGTTCTCTTGGCTCCGGCTCTTACTGAGGCCATGCCGTCCGAGTGGTATGCCATCGCTGCGCATATCTTCATCATATGCCTCGCCATGACAGCAGCCATGCCTCTTGTTCCTGGAAGTCACAACAGGGCGCACTACGGACTCAGTATAGCTGCAGGGATTTTCTCTCAGGTGTGCGTGGCCATCATCGGCCCGTGGTGGCTACTTGTATGGCTCCTGTTCGTGGGGATTTTCTGCTATGCCATCACGGGGAAGGATAAGTCTGTCTTTGACGGTAAGGGCGTACTCGTCATTGAGATTATATGCTCTCTGTCTCTGATAGGGTGCCTGATTTGGAAACTAATGTAAAACTAAAAAGTACGAAGACATGAATGCTATCAGTAATCATTTTGCCATCACTGCACTGCAGGAAGGCGTGACCGTTCAGGGCTCCTTGCGTATCAACGGAACGCTGGCACAGAACTGGAACCCTCGCACGGGTGTACCCATCCCGAACTGGAAGGCAGACGCCTCTACACGTCCGTCAATCTATCCAGTCATCCGTAAGGGCTCAGTATATATGACCCGCAACCAGATTAACAACGCAAAGTGGTACTATAACGGTCTGGAGATTTTCGATACAAACGGCAACTGCAAAATCAAGGACTCTGCAGGCGATCCGATGTTCGAGCTTGGCACTACGACTGTAGAGCTGAACGGTGTGTCGTATTCTCTGGATAAGCTGACCATCATAGGAAACGTGGCCAGCGAGGGCAATACCGATATCGACACTATCAGCTATCAGGGCAGCGTGGAGCTGAACGGAAAGCAGATAGCCTTCCCGTTGTGTTCTGTGGATATCAAGATTTCCCAGATGTCAACGACGGGATATCTGGGTCTGTTGTCGCCTGAGAGTGCCATCATCAGCGAGAAGGGGCAGAGCGTCGATATCACGGCTACGCTGTATGACGATGCAGGACAGCAGCCTACGACATGGTTTGCCAAGTGGTTCGATGCTGGTACTGGCTCTGAAATCACAGCAGCCCGTGGTAAGAAGAAGCTCACCATTACTGAGGCTCAGGTGACGGACAATCTGGTCATCCGCTGTGACTTCTATACGGACAGCGCCTACACGAACAAGGTCACGTCGGCCTTTGCGTCCATTGATGACACACAGGACCCAGAGTATCTGTATGTGTCGCTGAACGGAAGCAATTCTGACTTCAGTGGCCAGCTGTCACCAGGCGAGAGCTGTACCGTCACCATGTGGGTAGCCACCATGGAGGACAGCACGGCAATCAACACTGGCTATTCGAGATTCGACGTGAAGTTCTACGACGGCAATCAGGCCGAGATAGTGTCAGGGACACCGAATGTCAGCGTCAGCAACAGCAAGGGCCAGACGACTATCACGTATGACTTTGTGGCTTCGCACGGCTATAAGATTGTCGGCATTGTCACAGCTCAGTAACCAATATGTATTACCTCTAAACAAGTAGTAGATGCAACCACTCATATCAAACACCTTTTCCGTGTCAGCCCTCAAGGAAGGTAAGGATGCCTATGTCCTTGACCTGACAAATCAGATGAACTCTATTCCCGTGGATGCAAACGGTAAGGTGACGTATGCCACTACACTCACAACCGTAGCCCGTATCATGAAAGGTGCGGACTACGTGCGTGAGAACATCGGCCTGCCGTCTGCCAGTTCCCTGAAAATCGGTGATGTCACTCCGACGGTCACGAACAACGGGGGACTCGTCACGATAGAATGGAAGTTCACGACGGCCCACACACTGACATCTGAGAGGTATGTCAAGACCATTCAGATGACCCATGACGGTAAGTCGTATTCAGCAGACTATGTTGCGAGGACGGATAAGAGCGGTGCTATCTACGACCTTCTGACATCCATGACAGAGGTTCCTTTTGTCAGGGATTCAGACTACAAGCTCATACCAGAGAAGCAGACCATCTATTGCGGTTACACCAAGAACCAGAACGGCACGATAACGTCCTTCAACGGAAAGACAGCCAGCCACTTGTCAAACATCGACAGCAAGTACTACATCTATTACCGCATGGTAAACGGGGACGGTACGTTCGGAAGCTGGACGAACATGACCACAAGCGGTATCGAGGTGAAGAACAGCGACACCTACGCAGGTATTGAGTTTGTCTTTTCTTCTGCAACAGCCAAGGCGAATGTGGCAGACTCCAACATCATAGACCGTGAGACGGTGCCTATCGTCAGGCAGAGTGAACGTGGCTACGGTATCGTCACATCGGTACAGCGTGACAACTTCACGGAAGCACAGTGGAACACGGACCCAGGCTATGGCGTGGTAGGCCATGAAGAGACGTGGGACAGCACAAGTGGCATCAGGAATAACGCTCGCATCGGTGACCTCTTTACTGTAGTAGGAAAGGCCACCGACACGGGTAACGGCCACACGGCCACTTACCGATGCACGAACAGCAGTGGCAATCTGAAGGGTATCTGTATTGCCCACCAGATTGCGAAGGCTGGTGAGACGGCTTTCACGGCTGACATATCAAACGAGGCAGACCTCTTCGGTACCGATGCAAGCGGAAAGGTCATCGAGGCCCAGCAGAGAAGCACGAAAGGCCACCTGTTCTATGGCACGAAGCGCCAGACGCTAAGTGAGAACCCGACGGTGAGCCTTACATACGCATCAAGCGGAAGCGCAGTTCCTTCAACGGTAGCTGCTGCAACCACCCTGACGGGTAAAGACACGGAAGAGGCGGATATTACAATAACCTTGAAGGCCAATCAGACGATTACGGATGCCATCTATGCGGATATCACTCTCAAGTGTGATAAAGGTACAAAGGTTTGTCGTTTCACGCTGAAGCCTGTCAAGTCAGGAAGTAACGGTGTCAGTCCTGAGCTGTGGCAGCTCGCTCTTGACAAGGATGACCTCTCTTTCAGCCGAAATGATGACAACTCGCTTTCTCCTGACAGCATTACCCTCCATGCCTATGCGGAAAAGACCGTAGGGGCAACGACTACCAAGCACACGTCAGCCGTAACAGGTCTGTCTATCAGCTGGGGCTATGATGAGGAAGACGCACAGGAAACGGATAAGGCTATCGGAACGGCTATCTCCGTCAGCAATTCAACGGCTGCATCCAAGCGTTTTGTGTGGGTAGAGCTCTACCAGAGTGGAGTGTCTGGATGGATAGACCGTGAGACGGTGCCTATCAACAAGGACGGTAAGGTAGGTGAGACAGGTAACGGTATCAAGTCAGTAACGTTATACAGAATGTTCACCATGGTATTCTCTGCCCCGTCGATAACCGATAGCGGATGGATAAGCGAGAACAACAGCAACTACCCGACACCTTCAGGACTGACCAAGGAGAAGAGATACCTGTGGCAGAAGAAGGTAACGACATACGAAAAGACCAGCACGACCTACGAGATATCGCTGGTGGCTCAACTGGATTCGGGAATCTGTGAGAACCTTCTGGAAGATACGGGCTTCAATTCTGAGGGACAGATGGAAGCCTGGGAGCTTATATCGAAATACGTTCCAGACTCCCTTACAGTCGAAAGTGGGGCTGGTATCAAGAATGGTACTCAGGGCCATAACGCATACTATGACAAGACCGCCTACGGTTCCGACAAGCTGACATACAAGGAAGTCCTGAAGCAGAAGGTTTGGGAGTATGGAACGAATGGCATCAAGAAGATAGAGTATTCGGAATGGTACACCTTCTCGTTCTGGGTGAAGGGAACATCATACACGAAGCTCAACACCTATATTTATCCGAGCTGTGTCAATCAGAGTGCGGATTTCTATATTGACGGTGTGAAGCAGTCATCGGCTCCATCAGACGCAGGTGTGAGCTGGAACGTTACGGGAAGCTGGGTAAGGCACTCCGTGACCTTCAAGACCAAGAACTCGTTCTATAATTCGTCTGCGGCAGAATATTCTACTCAAGCCGTACTGTTCCGGCTTTTGCCTGCAGGGACCTCTTACAATGAGGTTTACATCTGTATGCCGAAGCTGGAGAAGAATACCATTGCCACCGATTGGGTGGAGCATACCAATGACCGCATGGCAGACGATATCCAGCACGTCTTTGTAGGAGAGTGGTCAAGCGGAACCACATACTTCTACGGCGGCGGTACTGGAGTGCGTCATGTAGTCCGTGCGAGGAAGTCCGCAACTGGAGCCAAGACCTATTTCCGTATGAAGAAGCGCACGACGAGTCAGGGCTACTACTCCATCAAGGAACCGTACAGCGATACGGCATATTGGGAGCAGGCCGACTACTTGAAGTTCGTGGCCACTGATTTCCTGCTTGCGGAGGAAATAGAGACCGACAAGCTGACTGTCACAAAAATCAAGGGAAAGAACAACTGTTTTGTGGTCGATGGTGACGGAAATGTGACTGCAAACTCTGGAACATTCAAGAATGTAAAGATACAGAGTGGAGAAATAGCTGGATTCAAGATTAGCGGTACGGGGCTGACCAACGACCCGTTTACGAATGATGCTTATGTTATCTTCAGGAATGATGCTCGAAAAGCCTTTGCGGGTATTGGTGGTAATGTTCTTCCTGCTGCCACTGGTTTACGTGCGGTCGCTCGTTTTGAAAATGAAGATCAGAATAACTATTGGGGGCTTGGTGCGAACTATGCAATGATTCTGTCTGCCAAGAATGCAGATAGAAACTATGCTTATGCAGGTAGCGGTCATGGAGTCCTGAACGGTCACGTCGTCGGCTATCAACTGAACGATTTCACGCCTTCATCCTCATTGAATGTGATTGACCCGAATAAAGGAAAGTATGTGCTGGTGAGAGGGTCTTACGGCACTTGCTATCTGCCTACATTGTCGGTATGCCAAAACTTCCTTGGAGTTGGAACATCGGCAAAATTTGCCTTTGATTTGTATGTGGTAGGTGCATCAGGAAGCTCATTTACTCTATACGGTTACAGGAGCGCATCTTACGGTGCCAAGTGTCCGCACATGAGAAATCCAGATGACAATGGGGACATGACTGGCGGTTTGGGTATGGCAGAAGGAGATACCTGTCATTTGCTCATCATCTATGACGGTAGCAACTTCAATGCTTATATCATGGGACATCTTGACTAATTAAAACGATACGATTATGAAATTGAATTTTGACCAAGTGATGATTTTCTCTTCCATCGACAAGAAGCAGGGAGAGATAAGGAATATCCGAAAGTCTTTTGCAGACTTCATCTATACAGAGGAAACGGGTGTATTGGCCCGTGCTGTTGCCACAAAGATATTCAATGCAGATGATGAGACAGAGTTTACTCCAGTAGAGTGTGCTCTTATCAGGGAGTACAGCCAACATCTTCCGGCGAATCTAATGGACGCTATCGAGGAAATGCTGGACTGCAATCAGGATGAGGGTGCTCCAGAAGAAAAGATTCAATAGGTGTATTATTATATAGGTAATAGTTAGTAGTTAGTTTTTTAGTAGTTTGTTATCCTCAAAGCGTTGGGGAAAGTGAACTGAAAACTTTTTCTTTCATACGGAAAAAGAATCGTGAATAACTCAGAGTCGTACCACCCGTGATGGGTCGTGCGACTTATTTTTGTATATTTGATAAAAATTTCCCCTAAATTATTTGCATATTTGATAAATTATTTGTACCTTTGTCGTAGCAAATAAGATAAACGATTTCAAAACATTCTAATTATGGTAAAATTGTGTAATATCATACCTACGTTATTGGCAGAAGTTCTTCTGCTTATGTGCATAGCTGGAGCTATATATGGTATGGAGACAAGGAACGCTGCTGGAACAGCAAACTGTGTGTTTTTCGGAATCATGGCTTATTCCTTCGTTCATGTTCTGAGAAAGGAACGTAAGGAAGAGGAAGGAGGCGACGATGAGTAAGGAGGAAAAGGCAGAGCAGCTGACTCAGGCAATCATCAACACCTGCAAGAATCTGGGTGTCGAGCCAGACGAGACGCTGGACGTACTGGGCATGGCCACTGGGAATATCCTGACGACCATTGCGCCGTTGTTCGGTGTAAGCCCACGTCAAATGCTCCAGATATTCGGAAAGGGTATTGCGAACGCAGAACTGACAGAGAGGAAAGGGAGTTAGTCATGAGAAGGTTCAGGTTAAGAAAGACAGGTGAGGTTGTCGCCATCATCAGCTACGTGGGTACGACTACAAGGCGTGAGGGTGACAAGGTTAGCTTTATCGACAGTAAAGGTATTGAGCACGTCGATGAGCATCTGAATTACTATTGGGACTTTGAGGAACTGACAGGGCTTGATGACAAACGCTTCCAGTTGGCAGTTATGGCCTTGCAGGGTATTCTTTCAAGGTCTGTCCTACATGACAAAGACGAAAAGGAAATAGCTGAAAAGGCACTGAGGTATGCAGACGCTCTTCTCGAGAAGATGCAGAATCCAGAGCCGAAGCAAGAGGCAGCTCCGAACAGGAAACGTGAAGATGTGCCTATCGGTGGTTTCTATAAGTGTAATGGTAAGGTTTACACAGCTGTCAAAAGTCCAGAAGCGAACAATGAAGACGGCAGGGAGTGTGAAGGGTGTGACTTCCACGATGACGCCTGTGACGGCTGTACTCTGGTAGAGTGCTGTCCTGAATACCGTAATGACAAGCTGAGTGTCATCTTCAAAGAGGTGGTAGGCGGTGAAAAGATAGTATAGTTATGGCAGACACGAAACTGACAGTAAAGGAAATCGAGCTGGCCCTACGGAACAGCGGTTTGTGGAACAAGCGCAATGACGTTATGCTTCCAAACCTGTCTTGGGGATTGCTCAACCATGAGGCAGATTTCTGTGTTATCACCAAGTCCGGCTACTTGACCGAAGTGGAGATAAAACGCTCGTTTACAGACCTAAAGGCGGACTTCAAGAAAGACGTGTTCCACAAGGATGAGCGTGTATATAAGTTCTACTATTGTCTGCCTGAGTCCATCGTTGTGAAGTCCTTGGAGCTCTTCAAGGAGAATGAAGACAAAATCAAGCAGCTATACAATACAGATTACTACCATGACCCAGCCTTGCTCGTTTACGATGAGCATGGTGCGATCAAAAAAGAAGGAGGCTACCCGTATCGAGGTGGCCGAAAGCTCTTCCTTGAAGAACGTGAGATTGTAGGACGTCTGATGTCGCTGCGCTATTGGGATATGCAAGAGAAACTGAATAAGGAGAAGAAAGATGGAAGAATTGAATTTTAAGAGGCTGGCAGATATCGTCAATTCGCTTCACCCTGCAATCGAGGACACGGATGACGGGACTATCTACACGTTCCGTACAGGCACCTATCCTGATAGTGAGAATCCTGGCAAGTATATCTGGCTTGCAGGCTATTACTCAGAGGAAGCGGATGCGTGGTGGTGCGTGGGAAGGGGTGCAACGATGTTTAAGGCCATACGTCACCTGAAAAAGCAACTTTCCATTCGGGAACCAAACGAAAAGAGATTATAAATGCTGGATATATGGTTAGAAGATTAAATATGTATCACAATTAAAATAAGTAAGTATGAAACTTTTACTGTTCGATTTAGAGACTACTGGTACTGATGTCGTGAAGCACGGCGTCCACCAGATTTCAGGTAGAGTCATCATCAATGGCGAGGTGAAGGAGAACTTCGACTTCAAGGTACGTCCGAAAGATGGTGCAGAGTATGACCCTGTGGCCCTGCAGGTCGGTAACGTCACCAAGGAGCAGCTGGAGGCCTACCCCTCAATGCGTGAGGTGTTCCCCAAGCTCAAGGCCATGCTTGACAAGTATGTGAACAAGTTCGACAAGTTCGACAAGTTCTTCCTTGTGGGCTATAACAATGCCCATTTCGACAACCAGTTCTTCCGTCAGTTCTTCTTGGATTGTGGGGAGAAGTATTTCGGTTCTTATTTCTGGTCCAACTCTTGCGACTGTATGGTACTGGCCACTCCGTTCCTGATGGATAAGCGGAAGGAAATGGTTGACTTCAAGCAGGCCACCGTTGCAAAGGCTCTGGGTGTAGAGGTAGAGGCAGACAAGCTGCATGATGCCTCCTATGATATCATCCTGTGTCATGCTATCTATGACAAGGTTTGTGGCAAATACTAAATCCTGACTGAGTATGAGAGGCAGAAATGGAATCCTTATGCTGGCGGCAATGATGGTTGCTGCAGCTGGTGGCAATTCTCCGTTTATGACGGACTATCCAGAGCGTCGCAAGTTGAGTGACGAGGAAATGAAGAGACGTGCCCATGCTCTGAATCCTGTCGATCTGACTGAGCATGAGTTTATCATCAAGGGTGAGAAGATTATGGCCAGCAACAAAAAGACGGCCATGAAGATTTATGCGAATCGTCATCCTGAGTCGAAGAAACGTAAAAAGTAGCAGCTATGGAAATAGGAATGATTATCATGTGTGTGTGTTGTGCTCTACTTGGTGGAGTTATCGGATTCCTGTTTGGAACAAGCACTTACAAAGAAATGAGAGTACGTGTTACGGCAGAAATCATTGGGCGTATGCGTGACGCCATGAAGTCACTTTGCTATGATGACGAGTCTGTATGGTTGATAGTAAAGCGCATGGGTTGTAAGATAATGCCTCCAGGCGTACCTCCACCACATATGAGTCGTGGGGCAAGGCTGATTGCCATTGAGCGTGAGAGGCAAATTACAGCAGAGGGCTATGACCGAGAGCATGACAGCAAAGAGAAGGTCAGTGACTTCATTCTTGCAGCTATAGGGTACTGTGAAAGTGCTATGTCTGGAGTTCCACTTACTGTAGATAAGCTGAGATTTAGATGGCCATGGGATGCAAAGTATTTTAAGCCAAAGGGTACTCTACGAGATTTAGTACGAGCTGCAGCTTTGTTAGCAGCAGCTATCGACAGAATGAAATATAGCGAGAAGGAGGACTGACCCCATGATGACCCACGATGAGATTTCACGCTTCTTCAGCGAGGAATACGAAAAGAAGGCTTTCCAACTACCCGACTGGCCTGCGGGAACGGAAATAGTGTGCTACTGCCGCTCTACCGACAGCCGTGACACCATTGAGAAGATAGCCCAGCGAGTCGGTTGGAAGATTGTGAAGTACGTTCACATCGACGAACTGCCGATAGCCCAGCTCTACAAGCCAGGGCAGGTGGTGCTCGCCAAGCACGAGGCGGTGGAGTTGGAGTACACGCCAACTCCGATAGAACTTTCAACGTGGAGCGATCAGATGCTGGGCGGAGGAATAAAGGCTAATTTTATAAAAACAACGAAACAATGAGACTGATTTACATGATTGCAGCCGACGTACTGAGAGCACTCGGCTGGGAAGTAGATATTAACGAGAAGGAAAGTTATTGGAACCTCGTGCTTACCAATACCACCAGCAGCGAGGATATGCCCCAGTCGCACAAGTCGTGCCTGCGGGGACTGTTGCGCGGTTGGCTGATGGAGTTCAACTTCGAGGGTGGCCGTCAGCAGGTGAACATCTACAAGGAGTTGCAGGGGCTCGACCCCGAGGACGACCGTTATTCGTGTCTGGATACCTGTGTCAAGCGAACGGATAGCAATACTCCCGTATCTAAGTTGAACGACAGGGAGATTTTCGTCCGCCGCAAAGACCGCTTCGACCGCTACGTGCTTACAGAGCCTGTGTCAGAGAACATCACCACAAGGCTAACAGCCGTGCGCCAGATGAGTGTCAAGGCCTCCGACTTGGATGGTTACAAGGTGCAGACACCGCCGAAGCCTATCGGCTACCTTGAACATGAAGAGTCAAAGACGCGCATCCAAGTATTCAAACACATTGGCTGGTTCCGTCGCTGTATGCTTCGTTGGTGCTTTGGAGTGAAATATAACAAGGAGGACTGACCGATGAAAGTGTTATCAGGAAGGGTTTCTTGCAAGCATTGTGGTGCAAATCTCGAATACAATTCCAATGATATTGAGGTAGATTGTGTAAGGCCTGAAGATTGGAATAGCGCACCAAGATACATCACTTGCCCATTATGTAAACATCGAATATATTTTTAGAGTCCTGACCTATGGCAAAGAAGAATCAAAAGACCACAACGGAGGTGCTTCAGGAAATGGCCGATGAGCTCGGAAAGACGGCTGCTGACTTAGCAGCGTTCATGACTGGCGGTATCGGACCGACACAGCAGGAGTACATCGACAAGATAAATGCCGACTGGAACGGCTATAACTTCATCGTCATCTTTGGTCATGTGTACCGTCTGACAAACGAGAAGAAATACAAGGATAACGGTGCCCTGCGCTGTCCGTGCGAGGTGTGCGAGCTGAGAGACAATTGCTGTCAGGATGGCGATAAGGCACTCTGCAGAATCCTTCGTGCTGATACCGACGAGTATTTCTATGATGCTGGAGAGCTGGTCATCGACAAGCGTGGAAAGATGAAGGTTGAGAAATGGTTTGAAGATAAGTAAAGACTAAGATATATGGCAAAGAAAGTATTTCTCGGAAATGGACTGAGCCGCACGGCGATGGTGTTCAAAATTGCGACGCTGGCAGGACATAAACTGACCGTCCCTGAAATGAATCGAATCAAGACGATCAATCCCCGTGCTCTGGAGAAAGTCTATGACTCCGTAGTGGGGGGGGTAAGTAAAGGTGATGCGTTATTCGCACTCAGACTGGTATTGAAATAATATAAAGGAATATAACTATATGAACATCGGACAAGCAATCGTCACTATCCGTAAGGCACGGAAGATGATACAAAAGGAACTGGCAGGGCGCTGCGGCATGTCGCAGAACGCCATCGTGGCAATAGAGAAGAACCGCTCACAACCGCCAATGGAAACAATGAAGCGGTTGCAGGAAGCACTTGGTGTACCGCAGTCGTACATTCTACTATACAGCATTGAGGACTGTGACATTCCAGAGGACAAACTGAAAACGGCCAGGCAGTTGCTAATGCCACTGAAAGATTATTTATTGAAGGAGGATGAAGTATGATTGACATTCATTTACATTGGTCGTGGCTTTTGATAGCCGCAGTTGTGATAATCGGGATATGTGTGGCATATCCATATCTAAGAGAACGTAATGAAGGTATTGGCGGTGCTGTCAGTGGTGCTATTGGCTGCGCTATTCTCGTTGTTGCCATCCTTGTAGCGCTTGTTTTAGGTGGAATCTTTATTTGGTAATGGAGGACAGAAAGATGTTTGACTTAAAGAAACTGAAAGACAATAATGCAACGTTCTGGGTGTTCTGGCTTCCAGAGCTGAGAAAGATTGCCGCCGAGTGCGGCTGGGCTATTGCCATACACGGCTCACTGGTACACGACCTTGACCTTATGGCCATGCCTTGGGTGGAGAACCATACGACAGCTGACGAGCTGGCTCAGAGGTTCACGGATATCAACGAGCCGAATTGGAGGCGCCCATATGAGAAGAGCAAACCAGGCGACAAACCAAACGGGCGGATTGTCTATACTATCTTTATGGGTGATACCTATATCGACATGAACGTTATCGAGAGTCGGTATTATGTCGGGGTAGATATCGGAGAAGGGAAGGACTGGAGTCCTGAATTCATTGAATCAGAAAACAAGTAAAAATAGGAACTATGGAAATTGTAGGAGTAATTGTAATTGTTGCGCTGGTAGCCATATTCTTCGGGGTTGTCATTGCAGCGTTTTTCTGGGCTGGAAAAGCAGTAGAGCAGAACACAGAAGAGAATGATGTGCAGGAGAGGAAGCCAAAACTGAATCCCCCATCGGAAGGTGCTTACTACACCAGCAAGCAGGACCGTATGCTTACTGATGAAGAGCTCCAGCAGATGGATGACAAGGGCTGGGTTCTGGTGAATGTCATTCCTGAGTCTTACCATGACTATCTTGGTGTGTACCCAGAGGCTCCAATGGTGTTGAGGACTCGTTATACATACCTGTTCAGGAGAATAAAGCAGGCAGAATTGAAATGAGTAACGTCATGCAGTTTATGAGTACTACGGGAATTGTCATTCTGTCATTTGTGCTTGGTGTGACCGTCGGGCGTTTAGGTGCCTATGCTATGGGTATGAAGTTCGGTATGAGGTACGGAATGGAAATGACCATGATTAACCTATACAAGATATTCAAGAAGCACGGTGTATATGACAAGTTCCGTGAGGCTATGGAAAAGGAAATCAGCGAACAAAACTGGAGTAAAAACAATCAATAGCATTTTATTATGGAAGAAAAGAAATTGAAAATCAATGGAGAGCACTTTGCAGAAGTGCTGGAGTCTGAGATTAAGAACCTTCTGTTGAGGGTGAGTGCTAAACGTGCCTCGTTAGGCAAGGTGAAATCCAATCCGTTGCTGAAGCTAATCGACAGTGGAAGGATGACCAAGGAGTATATTCTTACTGAAATGCCGAAACTCCAGAACAAGACATCGACACTGCCAAGCGGCGAGAGGGCTGTTCTGCGAGACATCATAGGCACGGCGATCCATCGTACTGCTATCGAGCAGGCCAAGAAGGAAGCAGAGGAAGAACAGAAGAAAGGGAAGTGATATGGCTTACATACTGGCTGAGAATGAGCGAAGGCCGATGACGAGGCGCATCCCTGCCCTGCCTGAGAAGCAGCTGGCCAGAGACGGGAAGATTGCCGCTCAGTTAATCAGGGCCTATGAGGTGGAGAATGATATCCAGAAAGTCAAGGATATCTTCTTCCGCAAGGCCAAGCTGTTGTCGAATCCCCGTTACTGGGAGTTGATGCGCACGGTATGGGTAGTGGCCGGAAGCACAGAAACGTCAAATGAGTTTCGGCCTTACTTCAAGTCGGCACGTCCCTGCAAGGGATGGTTTATGACCGTGGAGGATGCAGAGGCTCTGGAGAACATGGAGTTCCCTCTTACCGTCTATCGGGCATACGACCCATACTACGACAGCCCTGAAGGACTTGCAGAAGGCGGTGACCCAGGCATATCATGGACTACTGACAAGGATTGGTGCGAGGGCTATGCCAAGGCGAAGGGCCGTGTCATCAAGTCCCGTGTCGTTGAACGTAAGGATATCTTCGCCTACATCAGCAGACGTGGTGAAGAGGAAATCATGATTCTGTGATGAAGAGAGAGGAACTATTTGCCAAGATATCATGCCAGACTGGTAAGATGCCAGTCCAGTGCTGTTGTGAACGGTGCAAGGCTCAATGCCATACGCCATGCCTCGGAACGCCTCACGATATCCTTGCCCTTATTGATGCAGGGTACGCCTGGAGTCTGTGTTTCACGGAGTGGGCTGCTGGTGTTACGCACAGGATGACGGACAAAATCATTCCGATGGTGCAGATAAAGGAACGTTTCGGGTGGTGTGTCCTGTATCATGATGGATTGTGTGAGCTTCACGAAAAAGGTCTGAAACCCACTGAAGGCAGACTGTCATCCCATGAGTTCAGGGAGATAGAGCTTAGGCCAGAGTTCAATGTCACATACCAAGTGGCAGCTACATGGCTTGATGATAGTCATCTTGATGTGGTGAAGGAGATTGTCAGGAAGCTCGGAGAGTATTGGGATTCAACAAAAACAAATAATTCAAATCAAACGTTATGAAGAGTATCTTATTAAGTCTGCCTGATGGTCAGGCGGAAGTGTTCACCAAAAGATTGGTTGAGCTCATGAAAGAGTGCGGTGTGTCCGCACAGATAACGGCTCCTGAAGCCGAAGTGTTCAATCCAGAGGCAGGCTGTTTTGTCGCCTTTGGTGATGACACCTGCGAAGAGAATCCGTTTGTCGGTATCTTCAAAGAATGGTACAATGGTTCCAACGACAAGATTATCTGCTATGCTCATGTCAATGGCGAAGGGATACTACAGGCTGAGGAAGAGTACTGGAATGCCGACAAGGTTTTACGTCCTGCCACTGATGAGGAAACAGAGGCGCTTATCAAGGCACTTGCCAAGAACGGCAGACGATGGAACAGTGAAGAGCTGGAGTTTGAGGACTGTGGTACCTACGAGGCGATCCGCACTTTTGAGGACGCTCTGGAGAAGGTCACGGAACTGTCAGAGAAGCAAGAGGGTTTCAATGAGGGCAAGGACAATGTGTATAGTGCCATGCTTTATGCCTACTATCATCTGGAGAACCATGTGGAGAAGGCTTACACCGAAAACAAGTTCAATCAGGACATCATTGCCTTCATTAAGTTGCGTATCATCGTAGCTGCTATAAATGACGGTTGGATGCCTAAATTCGTGGAGGGTGAATACCGTTGGTTCCCTTGGTTCCGTCTCTACACTCAGGCTGAGATAGACGCTATGAGCGAAGAACAACGTGCGAAGGTTCTGCTCGTTGGGGGTGGCGCGAATAGTGGCGCTGTTTGCGGTCTTGCGTGCTCGATCTCGAATGACGACTTCTCGATCTCGAGGACGCGCATCGGCGCTCGGTTGGCCTTCTCGGACAAAGCGAGAGCGGAATATGCTGGAAAACGGTTCATCGAATTGTATGCAGCCCTGAATTTCAGGGCGGTGGAACGGAAAGCGGAATAATCGGAATCGTGGTAGCCTGTAATGGTGGCCACGACATTCTTTTTGGTGTGTTTCATGGATATACCCTGCACTTCCAAGTTCACTAAAACTTTCTATAGCCTACGGCAAAGAGTAGCAGATTATCACTAACTTTGTCGAAAACAAAGCAGAAAGATAGTGAACTGGATTTTGAATATAATTAACTGGTGCCAGACTTGGAAAGTCGTATGGGCTGTACTCGGAGGAATCTTCGGGTGGTTCATCGGGGAGTTCCAGCCGACATTCCCCCTCATGGGAGCTGTGATAGTTTTGATTGTCAGTGATGCTTGGACGGCATACCAACTTGACAAGAGAGTGCATAGGAAATATCCGAGTAAGGTAAAGAGGGATGAAGCCAAGTTCACAAGTTTTGCTTTCGGAAAGGTTGTCAGGCAGACCATTCCGAAACGTCTCTGGCTCATCATTCTTGCCTTCATCGTCGAACACTGGATATTCATTCATGTGGAGATTCCTTTGAGCTATATTGTGGCCGGAGTGATTGCTTTTGAGCAGATATTAAGTATTCTGGAAAACGAGGCTTCATGTCGGGAAGATGACAGTGACGGGCGTTTCTGGAAGATGCTCAAGAAACTCCTTATTGACAAGACCGAAAGGCATTTTGACGTAGAGCTTGGGGAATTGCGTGACCCAGACCAGAAGCGCAAGCGTCCAAGGCACAAGCCAAGCTACAGGGAAAACGAAGAATTATAAAACCCAAAATATGTTTTCAAAGCACAGTTTATTTACATCTGAGGCAGTATCAGAAGGCCACCCCGACAAGGTGGCCGACCAGATTTCTGACGCTATCCTCGATGCGCACATTGCGAAAGACCCGTCATCGAAGGTGGCGTGTGAGACGATGGTCACCACTGGCCAGGTCATCGTAGCTGGAGAAATCAAGTCTGCAGCAAAAGTTGATGTTCAGGAGGTAGTGAGGAACACCATCAAGCGTATTGGCTATGACAGGCCAGAGTTGAAATTTGACGGCGAGAGCTGTGGAGTCATTAACCTCATGCACGAACAGAGTGCCGACATTCGTAGGGGTGTCGAGCGCCATGAACCCATGAATCAGGGCGCAGGCGATCAGGGCATGATGTTCGGATATGCGACAGACGAGACAGAGGCTTTCATGCCTTTGCCTATTTACTTGGCCAACCTCATCGTGAAAGAGCTGGCTGCTATCCGCAGGGAGCACGTCTGCATGATGTACCTACGTCCAGACGCAAAGAGTCAAGTAACGGTTGAATATGACGAGAACGGAAAAGCCGTTCATATCGACACGATTGTAGTTTCCACCCAGCATGACGAGTTTATTACGCCAGACAACTGCAATCTGCCAGACGAAGCAGATGCGGAAATGCGAGACCTTATCACCTACGATATCGAGAACTATGTACTGCCAAGGGTGAAGGAGCGTATCAGCTCTGATGAAATCCTGGCACTCTTCGACAAGAACACGAAGCTGCTGGTGAATCCGACTGGAAAGTTTGTCATCGGTGGCCCTCATGGTGACACAGGTCTGACAGGCCGTAAGATTATCGTAGATACATACGGAGGCAAGGGCGCACATGGCGGTGGCGCTTTCTCAGGGAAAGACCCCAGCAAGGTTGACCGCTCTGCTGCTTACATGGCACGTTACATTGCGAAGAACATGGTAGCTGCTGGAGTTGCCAAGGAAATGCTGGTACAGCTGAGCTACGCCATTGGCATAGCGGAGCCAGTAAGCGTGAACGTCCAGACCTTCGGCACCTGTAAGGTCAACAAGACCGATGCGGAGATAGCCGGAATCATCAGGGAGATTTTCGACCTGAGACCAAAGGCCATCGAGTGCCAACTGTCACTGAGACAGCCTATCTATGAAGAGACAGCTGCCTACGGTCATGTAGGTCGAGAACAGACGTGCGTGACCAAGACCATCGAAGGAGTGTCCTACAACGTAGCTCTGTTTACGTGGGAAGCCCTTGATTCCGTGGAGAAGATTCTTGAATACTTGAAGACAAACTCATAATAAGTGAGCTATGAAGAAGTTTTTCATCCTCGGCTTTTTGTTGGCGATAGTCAGCATCATGGCCACGGGCTGCTCTTCCTGCCAGTCCGAGAAGAAAAAGCAGGTTGACGGGATTGAGAAAGTGGATTCGGTTGCACAGGCCGATTCCGTTGTGTCTGTTGTCGCAGAGGACTATGACGGTGTAGTTCCTGACATTACGGCATCAGTGGAGAATATCATTGCCACAGACCGACAGGCAATGTACACTATTGCGAAAGGAGCAAGCTACAGGTTCTTCGAGAGTGATATCAAGCTATGTGACTTCCTTGACTCAGAGAATTGTGACGGAAAGATTCTATCTGTCAACAATGTATTCCAGCAGATTATTGAAAAAGGCAACGGTGCAGATACTAATGTGCTGATGTTCCTAACAACAGGAAATGGAACTGAGGTCAGTATATATGAGCACGCTTTCTATCTTGAGAACGAGCCTTTGAACGACAAACCGATGCCAATTACATTCGAGAAGGCGTTTGAGCGTATGATGAAGGCGAACGTGGTCAAGCCCAAAAGTAGAAATTGCATATTGCGAAAACCTGTAGGACCTACCCCATGCAACGCTCAGTACATCTTTGGTAACCGAGTACAGCAGATTTATGTCGATGCCGTCACTGGAGAGGTAAGAACAAAGAATCCTGCATTTGACGGATATCTTGGTAAGCCTCTTGGAGAGTGGCCCTGACTCATAGGACATAGAAAGCGGGAGAAGATTCCCCTTATTGAATAACTTAAAACATCACCGATTATGATTATACTGACGAAACAGCAGCTGAAACAGGTTATGCCCAACGCCCTATCGAAGAACGTTGACAAGTATCTGCCACATCTTAACGCCCTGATGCCCAGATTCGACATCAACACGAAGTTAAGGGTTTGTCACTTTCTCGCTCAGATCGCTCTTGAGAGCGGAGAGCTTCGCTATAGCCAGGAGATTGCAAGCGGCAAGGCTTACGATACGGGAAAACTGGCAGTTGCTCTTGGTAACACTCCACAGGCTGACGGTGATGGGCAGAAGTATAAAGGCCGTGGGCTTATCCAGCTCACGGGCACTGCGAACTACCGTAAGTTCAACAAGTATCTGCATGAGAACATCGCCAAGGCTCCAGATGTCCTGAAGAATCCCGAAGTTCTCAGTACCAACGACTACTATGCCGTCCTTGTTGCCTGTTGGTTCTTCAAAACCAGTGGTTGTCTTGCCCTTGCAGACAAGGATGACATCAGAGCTGTAACAAAGCGTGTGAACGGAGGCCTTAACGGCTTCGACCAGCGCAAGCAGTACTACGAAAACGCTAAAGAAGTAATCGCATGAAACAAGTTGTAAGATTGATTGTTTGCCTTTTGCTCCTTACTTCATGTGGGAGCGTTCAGAAGGCAGTGAAGGAGGATATCAGCCAGACTTCTACCGTGACCTCTTCCAGCACGGAGAACAGCCAGACCGTGACTTCCGCCACATCTGAATCGTCACAGACTCAGGTGTCAACCACACAGGAGCAAGTCGATGACAGTACCGAGACCGTTACTGTCACTCACACCACATGGTATGACACCAGCAAGGCTGACAGCAATGGTGTTGCGCCTATCCTCAAGGAGGAAACCGTTACCAGTAAGACGCGTCATGGTAAACGCAGCACGAAAGGTTCAGAAGAGAAGAACAATACCGAGGACAAATCTCAGTCCTCGTCAACATCTACAAATTCTGCCACGAAGGAAGAGTCTGCTGAGAGTGATTTGAAAAGTAAAACAGAGAAAGACACGTCCATGACTGAAACCAAGCAGTTCGCATATCTATCTCAGGTGCTATATGGACTTGCTTTCTGCATCCTGATGGCGGTACTCGCCTACTGGGTATTCACCAAGTACCGACAACGAAGGAAGGATAGTTAGCCAACTTCCTGAAGTTACGTCCCCTCGCCCACAGCAGACGGGTGAGGGGAATTTAGTATAAATACCAGACCTAATGAAGACTAAAGAATATGGCACAACGCTGTTGGCCCTTATCGACCAGATGAGGGATTGCCGCAAGAAGCAGAATGCTTTCAGACAGCAAAAGAACACTGAGAACTACAAGGCCATGCTTGCCTCTGAGGAAACGACAGACGCCCTTCTCAGGGACGTGCGTCGCTATGTGGCTGCTCAGATGAAGGAACGTAATATTGAGGTCATGCCATGAGTCGATGTGAGTTTATAACACCAAAGAAGAAAACGATGACAGCCCGTTTCGGCGTATGGATTCATACGGCGGACGGTGTGACAATCATATCGTTCTGGACGCACAGGGGGCAGCAGGTGTCACTACGTTCCCGTGCTCCATTCACGGAACACTGGTGGAAGAAACTCAGGGGGCTTTATGGTATGCACAGACCCAGGAAGCCACGCAAAGGCTACTCTCCCAAATAGCACTCCCAACGGGTGCTATTTTTTTGTGTTTTTGGTAAAACTTTCTCCCGAAATATTTGCATATTTGATAAAATTTACCTACCTTTGTAATAGCAAATAAGATAAATACAAGGTAACGGCCATCTAACCAGTGGCCACAATTCAAAACTATTATGGCACATAATTTGGAAATCAATGCTGGAGTAGCCAGCTATGTAGAGAACGGAAGGCAGGAGCGTGCATGGCACAATCTCGGCCAGGTATTTGACGGACCGATGACGGTAGAGCAGGCTCTTGAGCTGTCTCATGCCGACTATCAGGTAGAGCTTCAGCCCGTGATAGCAATGTCACCTGAGATTCAGGATTTGATGGCGAAGGGCGAGAAGATTGACCCAGACCTGCTGCTGTCTCTCGTCATCCCAAAGCGCAAGGCGACTATGCGCATGGATAAGACGAAGGCGCTGGGTGTGGTATCAGACCAGTACGGCGTAGTCCAGAACGCCGACGCCTTCAAGTTCATCGACACCATCTGCACGGGTGAAATGGGTAACAGTCACGTCCCTGTCATCGAGACGGCTGGTGTTCTTGGTCAGGGTGAGCGTGTTTTCATCACCGCCAAGTTCCCTGAGCAGATTCGTCTCGACAACAAGGGAGAGGACATCGTGGAAATGTATGTGGTATTCACCACCAGCCATGACGGCACGGGTGCTGTGAATTGTCTGGTGACTCCTACCCGTGTGGTATGTAACAACACTCTTAACTTCGCCATGTCGCACAATGTCGGCAAGCTGTCGCTTCGTCATTCCTCCGGAATCATGAACCGTCTCGATCTGGCCAACAAGGAGAACGCTGAGTTTGCCTACAAGGCCCTGAATATGTATAACATCTATAAGAAGTCGATGGAGCAACACTTCGAGCATCTGCAGAACATCAAGATATCGGAGAAGCAGCTTGACTCAATCCTTGCGGAAGTCCTGCTGTCTGAGAAGAATCTGGAGGTCTATAGAGCAACGGGCGACGTTCATCATCAGGATATCACAGCCATTGGCCGTAACCTCATAGACAAGGTACGTGGTACGGTGGAAAGTGGTATCGGTCAGGAGTACGGAGAGCGTGGTACTGGAATGTGGGTCATCAACGGCATAACGTCATACTACCAAAACGAGGCACGTTTCCGTAATGACGAGAGCAAGTTTGACAGCATCATGCAGGGCAACGCTGCCAAGAAGGTGCAGCAGGCCTACGACCTTATCACCGCTTAGGAATGGCCAAGATAGAGTTTCTGGGCGTACTGGCAAAGGAGAAGCACGAATATGAGGAACTGTACAGACTATTCAGTTCCTCATACAAGTGCGCCTGTCGATGCGACCCAGACTTCTTTCCCAACGTCAAGAAGCTGTGCGAAACCATCAGCACGGACAGGGAGCTTCAGTACGGGCTCCTTACCCTGCTGAAGAACTTCAAGGTGGCCGTCGAGCAGAACCAGAAGTTCAAGGAGAGTCTGGAGGACTGATAATCACTAAAAAAACTTGCAAATTTCCCAAAAAAACATGGTCAAAAATTTGCATATTTGATAAACTTTTCGTACCTTTGAAGTAGCAAATAAGATAAGTATTAACATTCAAAACTTAGAGATTATGAAGTCATTGAACAGCATCAAGAAGCAGGCCGAAGTGCTTAAAGCACAGGTCAAGGTGGCAGAGCAGAACCTTCAGGGCTGCGAGGTCGATTACCAAGAAGAGCCAAGCGCCGTGAACTTTGAGGCTCTGGAAACCGCCAGAGACGAATACCGCAAGGCTTTCTCCCTGTATGAGAGCTGCATCAGCTACATCGAGAACTACGATTTCTACCGTCAGTGCGAGAAGCTGGAGAAAGAAGAAGCTGAGAGCCGCCAGATGGCTATGGCATATTGTTAAACATAATAATTCAAGTAAAATGAACAAGAAGATTATCAAAGCGATGTTCGCAAACATCTGCGCAAAGGACGAAATGCGTCCTATCATGGGTGGTGTGCATTTCGAGAAGGAACGCTGTTACGCTTCCGACGGGAAGGTGCTCGTCATCTTCAAGGAAGGCAGTGAGAAACTGGCCGACAAGACCATCAACATTGACGGTGGTGAAATCGAGGGCCGTTATCCGAATGTGGATAGCGTCATGCCGAGCAAGGGCAATGAAGGCACCCCGTTCCAGATTGACTTCGTGCAGTTGAAGAACGCCTGTGCCTACCACATGAAGAAACTGTCATCGAACCAGAACGACAAGGTTATCATCAACGATGTAGGCTTCAATATCCGAAACCTCTTCCGTCTGCTGGCCACCATCCTCACTGGTAGCAATCCGAGAAAGGTCACGTTCTTTGCTCTTGACAGAGGACACGCCGTGAAGTTCACGGCAGAGCAGCTGGAAGGTCTAATCATGCCGTGCAATTATGAAGAGGCTGATATTGACATAGAGCAGGAGTTTGGGGATATCAAGACCCTGTCCTATGAGAACTTCATCAACGACTACGTATTCAATTCATGGAAGAAAGAGACCAAGACCGAACTGGCCTGGGCCATCTGACCTCCGACAAATAAAACAAGTTATTCACAATTCAAAACGTTACAACTATGCAAGTAAGAAACATTCCATTGACAGACATCTGTCCGAGTTCACTTAACCCTCGTAAGACCTTCGACCAGGAGGCATTGAACGAACTGGCCGAGAACATTAAGGAGAACGGTCTGATCCAACCTATCACAGTGCGCAAGCTCCCAAAGGGCAGTGACCACAAGTTTGAAATCGTATGCGGTGAGCGTCGCTTCCGTGCAACGGCCATTGCAGGACTGGAGGAAATCCAGTGTGTGGTGAGAGAGCTGGATGACAAACACGCTTTCGCTGCCATGATTATCGAGAACCTTCAGCGCAAGGACGTTGACCCGATGGAAGAGGCAGCAGCCTTCCATAAGCTCTACACCGAGGGCACCATGAAGATTGCCGAGATTGCTAAGATGCTGGGCAAGTCATCGAGCTTCGTGACCAGCCGTATTCAGTTGAACAGCATCATCCCAGAGTTCGAGAACCTGATGCGCAACGGCACCCTGTACCTCGTACACCTTCTGGAAATCTGCAAGCTGACTCAGGAACAGCAGCAGGTACTCTTCCGTGACTGCTTCAACGAGGCCAGCATTGCCCGTTGGCCACAGAAGATTCTGAAGCTCGAAATCCTCCACGACATGATTGATGAGCACGTCATGAACTTCCTTGACACGGCTCCATTCTCACAGACAGACGGAACGTTCAGCTGCAACAAGGACTGTGAGGGCTGTCCGTTCAACACCAAGAACAAGCCAGAGAGCTACAAGGACAGTGCCCGTCCCCGTTGTATGGATGCTACTTGCTTCAGGAAAAAGACACGGGAGTACATCTTCCGCACGGCCAAGTCCCTTGATATGCCTATCGTCTATCAGGGCAGCATTGACGATGATATCGTGAAGGCAGCGAAGGAGTACGGACTGGAGCTGGTGGATATGACCAACCGCAGTTACGTGCAGCTCCCCAAGGAGCCAGAGAAGGCCAACTTCACCGATGAAGAGTTCTATGAGAAGCGTATGCAGGCCTACCGCCACGTCAAGGCCATCTTCGACAGCAACATCGAGGACGGAAACGTTCAGAAGGTGTATGAGATTTGCTTCCATGGGAACCTCAGTGGTCAGTTCAAGTACGCATACTCTATCCCGAAGGAGGCTGAGGACAGCACGGCCATTGCCGACAGTGACCGTCAGAAGGAACAGGTGACCAAGCTCAAGGACGCATTGCTCAAGACCGAAGAGAAGGAACAGGAAGAGCTTGTAGAGAAGAAGCGTGAGGCTCTGGAGAGCTCCGACTATTCCAAGCAGAACACGGCCCTCTCTGGAGAGGAACAGCGTATCTTCCACGCTCTGCTTGTGAAGCGTCTGTCCTATGAGTTCAAGAAGTCTATCGGTCTGGAATGGAGCAACACCCCTGACTGCTTCGAGAAGTGTGCCAAGGTCATTGAGGAAAACCGCAATGCCATCAAGCGAGAGTTCATCAAGCAGGCGCTCAGCGAGAAGAGCGTATGCTACTCCCATGACCTTGCAGGTCTGCTGGTGGCACTGTTGGCCGAGAGTGACCAGACGGCATCCAAGGAGATTGAGGATGAGGTGGCCAAGAAGTACGAGGCCCAGCGTGTCAAGTTGCAGACCGATATCGACAAACTGAACGGCAAGCTGGAGCCTGGCGTAGTCAATGAGCCTGCCGATGGTACCAACGTCGCAGAGTGATCAATCAGGGGAGGCGGTGGCAATACCGCTGCCTCCCATTATATAATAAGGTATGGCACGGAGTTCTTACAAGCAGCTCAACAGAGAGGCAGACCAGTGTGGGTACGGCACTTTCGAGACACAGCTAATCAAGCTGACGTTCGCCGGAAAGGACAGTGATGTAGATTTTCTGCTGGAGTCCGCTTCATGCCATGCAAAGAAGAAGGTACTGCTTGACCTGATACGCACACTGGGAGAGTGTCACGAATGGTATTCCCAGGAACAAGTGGCAAAGGTGGTCGGACTGGCCACGAAGATAGTGGAACAACTGTTAAACCAAGATAAAGAGACACAGATATCATCTGAGTTTTGAATTGTAAATGTTTGCTCGGCTCATCGTCCCCTGTGTGGCGGTGGGCCATTTTTTTTGCATTTTCGCCAAACTTTCTTGCCTAAAAACTTGCATATTTGATAAACTTTTTGTACCTTTGAAGTAGCAAATAAGATAAGTATAACATTCAAAACTTAGTGATTATGTTACAGTCAGAATTTGAAGCAAGAGTCCAGATGACGGTTCCAGAAGCCGAGTACTGGCACATAAACGAAGTGTATAACAATTCAGACCTCGACAAAGACGAGTTCTGCAAGTTGTGGGTGAAGATGAACCAGAACCGTGTCGCCAAGGCCAAGGCAGAGACCAAAGCCAGGGAAGAGCAGGAAGCCCTCAAGTCCAAGCTCTGGAGAATACTCGAGAAGTATGCCCCAAAGGACTACTACTGGAAAGAGGTGCATTTCGCCGACATGGTGATGACCATTACCGAGGTCAAGAACGTGCAGAAGGCTGGCATCCCCCTCACTGAGTACGGCAGAGCCAGCAGACTGAGCACAGTCCTCTACGAAATCCGTAAATACCTGAAGGCAGCATAAGGAAGGAGGTACGCTATGGAGTCACTGAGAATATACACCAGTTCTGTCATCTGCCCTCTCATCGAGGGCAAGACGATGGCTGAGTGCAGCCGCATTATGAGCCTGTGTAAGGAGAAGGTCGTTGACATCTGTTTCTTTGACGATCAGGTTCGTATTACAGGTGAGCACACCCGTAAGATGAAGGTGCCAGCAAAGGCATTGAAGGATGGCCAGGCACTCATCAGCTGGATGGAACAGCGCATCGACAAGGCATGGTCATAGTTCTGGAGGCTCCGGCCTCCAAACTTTTTTGCAGATTTCACGAAAAAACTTGGCCAAAAGTTTGCATATTTGATAAATTCTTTGTATCTTTGTAATAGCAAATAAGACAAGTACTCACATTCAAAACTTAGAAATTATGAAGAAGATTACAGTTTACCAAGTGAACGACGAGGCTCCCAATGCCCATTATCTCATGTTCAGTAGCTTAGACCTGGTTCACAAGATGGGTCTGAAAGTTACCCGTGACAACTACACCATCGTATGGCAGGGTGAAGTCGAGGACAAAGGTGATGCAGATGCTACTCTCGAAGGCGTTTTCCATCTGCTAAACGTCGGCCAGAAGCCGGAAGGCTACAAGGGCCACAGCCTGTCTGTCTCAGACGTCATCGAAATGGACGGCAAGTTCTATTACACAGACGACTACGGTTTCGAGGAAATCCAGTTCGGGTCAACTACCCAACCGAAAGCTAAGAAGGACGTGTTTGTGATATTGATTCAATACAGCGGTTCTGGAAGGACAGAGCGCAAAAAGTTCAATACCAAGGAGAAGGCCGATGCCTACTACGAGGGAAAGAAGAACAAGTCCCAGCTCGCCTGTGAGCCAAGGGAGAAGTGGTTTACTTACATCAGCTCATGGGGGCGTAACGTCCACGTCCAGAAGATGTACTAAAGATAGGAGGTAATGATATGACGACACATGAGTATCTGCAGAAGCTGGGTATCAAACCCGATTCAGAAATTCAGCTCGCCTTCATGGTGGGCGAGGTACAGGAGGTGACTCACAGCTATAAGCGCATGGTCTATCACAGCACGCCAGTCTGGTGTGTTCGGAGCTGGTACAACATTGACAGGGTGAATCCTGAAGAGCGAGTGAGGAACAAGGTCCTTGACTACGTTATCCTGAATACAGAGGTGCACGATCTGAACTGGATGAGCGGCGCCAACTGGAATATTGCCATTGACAATCATCGGATGATGATGCTGCTGGTTGTCTCTCGGGAGGAACTGGAGAAGTTCTACTGTCCCAAGCAGGCGTTAGACACTGAGGACTACATCACAAAGAGAATTATCGACGACATCAACGAGGGGAGGAATCCTTGGGTTGAGAAGCAATAAGGTAAGAGCTATGAAGATTATCGAGAAGAAAACAGAGTATGGTGGCCACGAATACAGGTTCGATAACGGCGAGTGGGTTTGCCTGTGGCCAGAGGATGAGTCTTGGGAATATCAGAAAGACCCAGACGATGAGGAAACCTACATGAGTGGGGGCTACGAGCTGGAGGGCAGCACTGTAGAGGGCTATGACGGTTGCTTCGAGCTTCCGCAGGCCGTTCAGGATGCCATGCGTGATTACGGTTACAAGTTGGACTTATAATAAAAGAGGTATGAGCAGAAGATATAAGTGGCTCTTCACAGAAGAGTGGGATGAAGGTGGCAAAAACCATGTCGCCGCCTATGGTAAGCGCAAGGTGTCTGAGATAGAAAAGCTCAGTGACCAGATGGATAGATATTCTCCTTACGACTATTGTTGCACGAATGAGAGCGACACGGAAGAGGAATACAAGTCAAGGCTTCAGGCCCGTATCAATGACGGTGCAGAAGTGAAATACTACGATGAGAACAATAAACAGATAGAAATATGCCAGGAAAGAATAAAATAGCCCTGTTTGGTATGGGTGGAGTAGGAGGCGCTTGTGCGAAGGCTTTGCTGGCATCAGAAGCAGACTGCTTAGAGTTGAGGGAAGCCGTTGATGTTCCGCAGATAGATATTGAGACGCTCCGCAATAAGAGGCCATTTGTGATAATTGGAAAAGAGCAGTATGATGTATTGGGGCCTGTGCACCTAAAGAATCTGGAACAGAAATATGGAATCTGTATCGTAAGCGATGCCATGCAGTTTCCGTTTCCGAAAGATGAACTTTTGGAAATGAAAGATAAGCTGAAAGATGTCGCTCTGGAAGATAAGCCTGTTCCACCATTGGTAAATATATGCAGCAGTTCTAAGGGGCGTAGCCATCAGCAAGAGGCAAGGAACATGGCTAAGAAGAAAAAGGCCAAGCGTCGCCAACAGAAGGACGCAAGACGTAACAATAGACGGTAGAATGTCGAGAAATCACAATTAAAAAGTTGCAGGAAACAAAATAATTTGTAAATTTGCACCCATGAATACGAAAGAACTAACAGGGAATTGGCGCAGTACTGTAGAGAAGCCAGAAGATGAGTCGATAATCTTAGTGGCCTGTGAGATTGTCGGAGGCTATAGGATTGAAGCTGCTTACTATGATAAGGAGAATGACTGCATATCACTCATCTCTGGTTATGGGGGCGGTGAAGATTTCGACATCTGGCAATGCTGGAAGTATGCAGATGAGAATACTATGGTAGGCCGAAGCAGGGAATTGCGCAGAGCAATCGAAAATTTCAAGGCCAGTTTGGCTGAAGAATCTCCATTCAAGGAATTTCTAAAGATAAACGAAGCCCTATCAAAGATGGCTTCAGCCTCGGGAGCAACAGTAGAGCAAATGAAGGTTACGGGTGAGGCATTAGGGGAACTTGGTAAGGCCGTAGGCCCTTATTCTCAGGAAGAGATTATGTTACGGAAAGGTAAGAAGTACTGTTGGCATTGGTGGGTGCTGGCAATACTTGTGATACTTGGACTTCTGGCCTTGGTGACTATCCTCCTGTAATCAAAATCCCATTTCATCAATCAGTTCGTCCATTGTCTTGTCAGAAGCAACGGCGTCGAACACCTTACGGATGGCTGCATCAGCCATCCTTTTACTTACGTGTATATAGTTGCCGATGGTCTTACTCCCTGTCGATGTGGAGTCACCGATACAAAACTCAATGACACTTTCCTTAATCATCAGCTCATTGGCAAGCTGGGCGAAGGTCTTTCTTGCTGAGTAGTAGATTAGCCGACTGTCAATATCGCAGGCTTTGGCCACGTCCTTCAAGTGACGGTTCAGGGTTCTGGTCAAGGAGCAATATGTCCTACCCTTATGCTTGTACTGAATCTGTCCTCTGACGATCAGACGGTCTATAAGCTCCCGTGCTTCTGGCTGTATGGTGAACTCGGTGGATTGCTCTTCAGGTCTGTAGTTCATGGTCTTTTGTCTCAGGAAGCGGATGGACGGCTTTGAGAAATCAAGGCGCATGATATCTACGAGATTCATGCCGCACAGGTAGAAGGACAGCATGAAGAGGTCACGGGAAAATGTCATCTGCTCCTTGTAGCGTCCCTCAAACTCCTTGTCTCTTATAGTGCGTAGCTGCTCTATGGTCAGGCCAACGTTACGAATCTTGTTCTTCGGCATATCGAAGTCTCGGAATGGCATGACATCATACTGAACCTTCTTGTATCTGACAGCGAAGGCGACGGCACCACGGAGATAGCCAAGGTACATGAGCTGGGTCGTGGAGTTCAGTCCTTTCTTTGTCAGGTAGTCTCTCAGCTCAAATAGCTTCATGGCATCCAGACGCTTCAAGGCATAGTCCTCCGGAAAGAACGGTTCAATAGCAGCAATGGCCGTATTGAGGATGCGGATGGTGGAGTCAGAGGTGGAACGGAGTTTGTTCTGTCTGTAAAGCTGGAAGGCTTCATGCAAGGTAATAGGCCTTTCACCCTTAATCCTTTCCTCTATCATGTCAAGCAACTGTGAACAGGTAAGGTAGTCTGTGTCCTCTATCTGGTCGAAGGCTTTATATATATCAGACATCTGTTTGAGTAGCTGCTGGTTTATGTATGAGGCATTGGGGATTCCAGAGACGCTACCACCGACCAAACAGCCTGGCGTGTTCACCTTAAAGCGTGTCATGAAGTAGCGAGTGGTTCCTCGATGAGACATGGCAATCCTGATTCGGTGTGTCCCATCGGAGAGCACCTTGGCTGGAAGTATTGTCGGTTTGAGCTTCATATCTGAATTTCCCTAAAATTGTCGGACAACAAAACGGTTCGTCTGTAGCTTAAAAATGGGCTCGGACAACTGTCGGACAACGTTTTTTTGATATATTTCTATTGAGTTAAAAACTCTGGAACCTCTTTATTTTCGGCAGTTTCCCATAAACCAGAAACCTTATCAATTCTCCAACCTCACTTTGGCTACTAAGTTTGCCATATTTATTTAGTATGCTTATTATCAATCATTTACAAATCTTATCAAAATTCTCGGACAACAAATCGGTTCGTGTGCGTCTTGCCATCGACACCAATTCTGCCAGTCTCTGGGGGCTATCAATCACTTCGTCAATGATAGCTTCCCTGAAATAAGGACACTCCAGAACACCGCATTTCTCAGCATAGGTGTAAACCTTATGGAAGAGCTTGCCCTTGGCCTTGTCGGTATGGGGCATGGTGTCTGGAAGGCAGACCATTAGCCTGCATCCCCATCCTTCGACTTGGGAAGAAAGACGGCATCTGTCTTTATCCCATTTCTCACAGCATTGTCTTACGAGTTCAGTCATACCCTTCTTGGAAGTTCTAAGATTAAACAGCGTCTTTCTTTTCAGGAACGAAGTCCTCCGCACCGAGTTTGGCACGAAGAAGGTCAAGTTCATGTTCCCTTCTCATCAGCTCGATTTCCCTCTTGTTCAGCTCCGCTTCTTTGGCCAGAAGGCGTTCGGCCTTCTCCATGAGGTCGCTTTGCATCTGCATGGCCTTCGAGAGAATGGCAGTGGCTTCGCCTCCGGCTACGGGGTTCTGGATGAGGTCTGCAGGAATGTCAGAAGAGAGTACTGGTCCCTCTCCAGTATAGAGGAACTCCTTGCGGACTTGTGGGAAAGCAGCCACAATCATGTTCACCACACCAGGATTGAACTTCTTGGTACGGCCACGCTGGAGGTCATAGATACGCTGGTATGCTATGCCTGTTGCAGTGGAGAACGCTGGAGCGTTCATCTGCAGGGTGTCGAGCACTTGTGCTATGATGACTTTGGCATCGACGTTGTTCTGTGCGTATTCGCTTTCTTTCATACCTATATATATAATAATGTGAATAACCCTTTTTGGCAGTCCGTCACGGAGTGCTCAGATATTTTTTTAGTATTTCCCGTAAAAAAGATAAGAAAAGTTTGCGTATTTGATAAACTTTTTGTATCTTTGCAACAGAAAATAACGATAACAACGGCAAAGATAAGCATTTTTCCGTTCCTATGCAAATTTGATATATACCTAAAAATAACAAAATGACAATGAAGGTTATCATTTCTGTTAGGAAGTAGAAACCTCCCCCTCACGGGGGAACAAAATTAAAAAGATGAATCGAATGACAGAAGTAAAGAAGAAACCCATCTCTGGGGAACTTCGCAAGATTGGCATCGGCGGCAAGGCCGTTTTCCCCATCGAGCAGAGAAGTTCAGTTATCACGGTTGTCAACAAGCTACGCAGGGAGCTTATCAGAAACAACTGGGACTGTGAAGTGAAGGACAACCTGAGCAAGTTTCAGGTAGAGGTAACGAGAATCCGCTGATGAAGGAACTGAGCGACACCGAGGTTTGCGTAGCCGAGCAGTATTGCCACGGGCTGACAGACAAGGAGATTGCCGATGTCCTTGACAAGCCGATCTGGACTGTCAGGACGCACAAGAAGCATATCTACAAGAAACTGTCTATCGCCTCTACGCATGAGCTTGTGCTGTATATGGTGTCACGGTATGTCGGCAAGGCTTGGGATGCAAAGGAGGTTAGGCGCATGGGCCTGGCTGCATTGCTCACATTGCTCATGCTGCTGCACATCACCATTGTAGAGAACAAGGACGTGTACCGTCGTGGTCGCAGGGTCGAGGTGGAAATGGAAATGAGGATTGAAGATGCAGAACGTTAGCGGAATGGCCGTCATGGCCCAGAAGTACCAGTCAATCATCGAGAGAACGGAGGACATGACTTTCTCTTGGGCTGTGGCCGTGAAACTCGTAGGAGGCAAAAAGAGACTGGAGAGGCTGATGCTTGAGGAAAAGGTCAGGTACGACAAGCCGTTTGGAGCAGCAAACACCAGATGGAAGTTCGCCGCCAGCGATATTCTAAGGAACGTAAAGCCGCTGAGCACCTAAAAGTTAAACTTTCTAAAAATGACTTTCAGGGTGTCTGAGGATGGTCTGAATCGTAGAAAAAACGACCTGAGATTAGAAAAAATGCGATGGTTGCAGAAACTTATCAAAGATACAATATTTGTTTAACATTTTAACGATATTACATTATGGGTTTAATCAAGAAAAAGAACGAACTGGACGTAAACGTCCGTTTGAAGATGTTGATTTACGGTCAGCCTGGTATGGGTAAGACCACGTTGGCGCTCAGTGCGCCCAAACCTCTGCTCGTTGACTTTGACGGCGGTATCAATCGTGTGGACTATGAGTTTATCAAGGACACCGTTCAGGCCGAGAAGTACGAGGACATTCTTGACCTGTTGAACAACGAAGACCTGTCCGACTACGAGACACTGGTAATCGACACAGGCGGCAAGCTGCTGGACGCTATGGCCGAGTACATCATCAAGCAGTACCCGAAGATGGCCAAGCGTAACGGCTCACTCACTCTGGAGGGCTTCGGACAGCGCAAGCGTGAGTTCAGTGACCTTCTGAAGCTCATCGACACAAAGAAGAAGAACGTCATCTTTGTAGCCCACCGTCAGACGGAGAAGAACGGTGACGTTACGAGGTATGTCCCACTGTTCGGAGGCTCCAATTACGACAGCCTTGCTACAGAGCTTGACCTTATCGGCTATCTGGTTGCAGATGACCGCAAGCGCACCATCACCTTTGACCCGACTTCTGAATCAGAGGGAAAGAATACCTGTAATATGCCGTCGGTAGTGGAATTGCCCAACCTGAAGGATAAGGACGGGAACGTGGTCGGCATAAACAACTTCCTTGAAGAGAAGGTTTTCAAGGCTTACCGTGCCCGTCTGATTGAGCGTTCTACTGAAGGTGAGGCATACACGAAGCTCATGGAGCAGATAGATGCAGACATCGAGACGATCGACTGTATCGAGGGTGCCAACAACTACAAGGATAACGTGAAGACAGGCTATGACCATATCGGAAACTCGCTTGCCGTAGCACGTCAGAAGTTCTTGGCCAGAATGAGCAAACTTGGCTTCGTGTACAACAAGGATAAGAAGGAGTACGAGCTTCCTTCTGAGCAGCCTGCACCAGCAGAGGCTCCGGAGCAGAAGCAGGAAGAGAAACCAGCTAACGGAAACAAGCCAGCAGATGAGCCACAATCAGGAAAACAGACCAAAGGAGCAAAAGCAGGAAAGTAATTTCTGCTTCTATGCTACGTTGCTGGACGCCTTCCAGAACTATCTCGACACAGACGAGCTGTGGGAGAAGTTCTGGGGGCACTCAGACGACCCGAAGATGACCTACGACGAGTATGCAGACAAGCAGTTCGTCGAGATTATCAACCGAATCAACCGTGTGCCATTCACGAATGATGCGGTTGAGAAGGGTACGGCGTTCAACAACATCGTGGATATGCTACTTGACGGGAAAACGGATAACGGCCAGTTCCTCTTGCAGACTGATGATGAGAAGCAGCTCATCACCATAAGCGAGAGGGAGATAAAGGTTGATGATGACGGCCAGCCATCCGAGACATTAATCAACCAGAGGTCGTTTTCCCTTCCTGTCGTTAAGGAGTTTGTCAATTACTATGAGGGTGCCATGAAGCAGTACTTCACGAAAGGCGTCCTTGATACCTGTTATGGAAACGTCGAGCTGTACGGGTTCATCGACTATCTGCTTCCGTTCAGCATCCATGACATGAAGACGGCTAAGAGCTATTCTGCTGGTTCCTATCGGAAGCACTGGCAGCATATCGTCTATCCGTTCACTCTTCAGCAGAATGGAATCGAAATCAGCAACTTCGAGTATAACGTCACGAACTTCAGGGAAACGTTCACGGAGCTGTACGTGTTCAAGGCTGAGAGGGACGTCCCGAGACTCAGGGATATGTGCGAGAGGTTCATCGGTTTCCTTCTGAATCATAAGGACTTGATTACAGACGAAAAGATATTCAACTATAGAAAGGTATAATATGGCAGACAGTAAGTTAGTTGGCTCAGTGAATCTGGGCCGTTTGGAGAATGTAGGGGTCATGAACGTCAAGGGGAAAACAGCCACAAAGAAGTGTCTGGTCATCCCCATTGAAGAGAATGATATCTATGTGAAGGTTGAGGAAAAGACCAACGAGCAGACGGGTGAGATTACTATCTCGAAGCTCTATGCCCTTGGGATTGAAATCATGGAGAAGCGTGAGCCAGACCAATGGGGTAACGTGTGCTATGCCAAACTTGCCACAAGCAAGGAGTGGATAAACGCACATACTCCGCAAGAGCTGGAGGCACGTAACAAAGTGTACCTTGGAAACTTCAAGTCCGTTGCTATACCAAGCAGCAACCAGGCATCAACGATGGAAGCTCCGACAATGGAGGCAGACCAAAACGATGACTTGCCGTTCTGATGGGAAAGGTGATCAGACTTGAAAAGAGCCCCTTCGGAAGTACGAAGCTAAGTTCCTCGCTTGTCGAAGCGGTTGACGCACTGCCTTGTGGAAAGTACGTTATCCTAATCGAGAAGCAGGGCTTTGCCCGTACCATGTCGCAGAATCGGCTGTTCTGGATGTGGATGGCCCAGCTGGAATACTGGTCAGGTACGCCAAGGAAGGTGTGGCACGACCATTACGTCTCGCTGTTCATACCGCCATACAAGCATGGTACCAGCGACCTGAGTACTGAGGCCATGAAGCACTTCATGAACCAGATACACGCCGATGCGCTTACGGAATGGGGAGTAAACCTTCCCCTTCCTGATGATGAAGATGACAACGATACTTTCTATGAGTTCGTTGACGAGTTCAAGTTTAAATAGTTATTCACAAATTAAAAATCAAAAGCATTATGAGAAGTAGAACAGCAGAATGGTTTGAAGTCAAAATCCGCTATGAGAAAGTCATGGAGGATGGCTTACAAAAGAAGATTACCGAGAAGTACACTGTTGACGCCCTGAGCCATACAGAGGCAGAAGAGCGCATCACCGAGGAAATGTCAGCGTACATCAGTGGCGAGTTTGAGGTCAAGGGTATTGTTCCGGCATCCTACAAGGAGATATTCTTCTCAGACAATGAGAACGACGACAAGTGGTATAAGGCCAAGCTCCAGTTCATCACCATTGACGAGAAAACTGACAGGGAGAAGCGTTCAAACGTTTATTATCTAATTCAGGCAGGCTCGTTTGGTCAGGCCGTGAAGCACATTGATGAAGTCATGGGAGGAACCATGATTGACTATGTGATAGCGTCTATGGCCGAGACTACGCTGATGGACGTTTTCGAGTACAAAAAGAAGTCTGATGATGACGTCGTTGACGGCAAAATGAAGGCAGCTGGTGAGTAAGTTCGTCCTCAGAGACTATCAACAGCAGGCCAGCGATATAGCGGTAGATTTCTTCCGATCGAAGGCTAAAGGGAACGGCATTATCGTTGCCCCAACGGGCAGCGGTAAGTCGCTCCTGATTGCTGATATTGCCAGACAGCTAAACGGAAGCGTCATTGTCCTTCAGCCATCGAAGGAGATTCTCGAGCAGAATTTGGCAAAGCTGCAGAGCTATGGAGAGACTGCAGAGGTCTATTCGGCTTCCATGAAAAAGAAGAACATCGGCAGAATCACCTATGCCACCATCAAGAGCGTCATCAATCATCTGGAACTGTTCGATGAGTTTGCAGCCGTCATCATCGACGAGTGCCATGAGGTCAATTCGGAAGGTGGCCAGTATAAGGATTTCATCGAGAAGGTTCCTCGAAAGGTTCTGGGCCTGACAGCGACTCCATACAGGCTGTACGCTTCCCAAGGTATTGAGGTTGACGGGAAATACAAGCCTAACGGTTCCTTCAAGGATGAAGACTATTTCGATGAGTACGGAATCCCGAAGAACGGAGCCGTGCCAGCCAACAGGTGCATCCTGAAGTTCCTGACTCGGACACGACCCCGTATCTTCAGTAGAATACTATACAATATCGGTATAGACACGCTTCTGCAGCAGGGCTACCTTGCCCAGCTCCGATATTTCCCGATAAACGTAATCAATCCGGCCAACGTTCGGAAGAACAGCACTGGCAGAGACTATGATGAGAGGTCTTTGTTTGCTGAGTACGAGAGGTGTTCGCTGAATCAGCAGCTTGCGTCCATCGTAAAGCGGTTGCTCAATCCGAAGGACGGAGTGCCAAGAAGGGGCATACTGGTATTCACCAGATTCATTGCAGAGAGTGAAGCCCTCTGCCGTGCCATTCCTGGCAGTGCGGTCCTGACTGGAGAGACCAAGCCGAAGGAGCGTAAAAGGATAATCGAGGACTTCAAGAGCGGAGCGATCAAGGTACTTGCAAATGTCGGAGTCCTGACAACAGGATTTGACTATCCAGAGCTTGACACTATTGTAATGGCCTGTCCCACGATGTCGCTTGCCAAGTGGTATCAGTGTGTTGGGCGCATAATAAGGCCGTTCCCAGGGAAGAGAGGTTGGGTGGTTGACCTCGGAGGCAATATCGAGCGTTTCGGTTACGTGGAGCATCTTCGCCTGTGTGAGCCGAAGCCAGGTATATATGTCATCAATGGATGGGTAAACGGAGAGTGGAAACCACTGACAAACGAATATTTCTAATGGCTACGAAATCATCAAAACAATCATTCAACAAGAGGTTGCTTGCAGCTATTGTGGCAGGTAAGGATAAGACAAGTGTTCCTGCGTGGGTCATGAAGGAGAACGGCCAGACAGAGAGCGAAATCCAGCAGGACTGCCTCCAATGGTTTGCGGCACAGTACCCTGTTCTATGGCAGGAAGGTATGCTCTTCCACATTCCCAATGAGGGCGTCCGTCTCGGGAAGATGGGTGCGAGGATGAAGAGGGAGGGAATACGCAAGGGGGTGGCAGACCTTTGTCTGTGCATCCCTCGCTGTGGTTATGGGGCTCTGTATATTGAAATGAAGAAGCCTGGAGGCTATCAGAGCCCAGAGCAGAAGGAATGGCAGCGGAACTGTGAGAAATACGGCAATCTCTATGTTGTCTGCAAGTCACTGGAAGAATTTAAGGAAATAGTAACAAAGTACCTCCGTGGTGAATACCAGCGTGAGGTCAAGAAGAAATAATATGGGTGAAGGCTGGCTAAAGATATATCGGAAACTGACAGAATGGGAGTGGTATAACCATTCTGAAATGGTTCATCTGTTCATACACCTTCTTATCAAGGCGTCACCGATAGATAAGACGTGGCAAGGAAGGCAGGTCAAGCGTGGTCAGGTGGTCATCAGCAGGCCAAAAATAAGTGCTGAGACTGGCATTTCTGAGCGCACAATCAGGACTTGTCTTGCACGTATGGTTGCATCGGGTGAAATTGAAATCGAAACGACCAACAGATTTAGTATAGTAACTATCTGTAAATATGACGATTATCAACCAAAGGAGAAACAAAGCGACCAGCAGAACGACCAGCCAAACGACCAACAGAGTGACCAGCCAAGTGACCATATCATAAGAAGTAAAGAAGTAAAGAATAATAATATTTCTCCTGCACACCCTGACGGGGATGCAGGAGCAGGGACGGAAATCAAGAAGAGTCCCAAGAGAAAAAAGCCAGAGGACTATACCATCGTCACCAAGGGGCGCAAGGTATATGAGGCCTTTTTCAAGGAACTGTATGAAGTCGATTATGTATGGAGTTCTAAGGACGGAGGCGTTATGAAGGCTATACTGAATAAAATCATCTCCAGCAGACGGGCACGTAATATGTCTGTGGATGACGATTCGGTGGTAAGCGCTTTCTCTGCACTTCTGCAGAGCATAACGGATGACTGGATATTGAAGAACCTGTCTTTGGACTTAATCGTAAACAAATATAATACTATCGTGGCTCAGGCCAAGGCTAATAAAACAAACGGAAATGGAGCAAGACAAAAAGTTAGTACGAGGGGAGACGGTGAAAGCGTCCTCGCTGGTCAGTCAGCAGCTGTTATCAATGACATCGCAAAGGCAGATGAATACTACTATAACGGCGGTGAGTGAAGCGGCCAAAGCGTTGCGTAAGGCTTACAAGCCGTCCAAGATAACGGCAGAGTACCCAATCGACTTGCAAATAATCATCATGGGAGCCTGTCCTACTGTGGATAGCTGTGCCAAGGTGGAGTCACCTATGCTGTGCGTACTGTCTGAGGCTTTTCCGGCTTTCGTTGACAAGCAGATGAATAAAGTCGAGAACACTGCGATATCATGGATGCGTGGCCAGTTGATTGCCGTAAGCGCCTTTACCAATGTCCGAGACAAGATGAGCGACTGGCAGATGACGGCTCTCTGCCAGCAGATACTTGCAGACTACCCCACTACTACCATGCTGGAGTTCGTGCTGTTCTGCGCCAGGCTCAGGACGGGAATGTATGAGGACTTCTATGGTTCCGTTGACCCCATGCGAATAATCAAGTCGTTCCGATCCTTCATGGATGACAGGAGGCATGACTATGATAGGCTGTATGAGGAAGAGCAAAAGGTCAAGGCCGAGCGTGAAGCTGAGGAAAGCAAGAAGAACGCTGTGGGACTTGACTGGGTTCAGGAACAGGTCAATCAGGGAAAGCTACTGACTGTGGCCAAGCTGTTCGACATAGAGATACCAGAAGAGTTCAGGGATGAGGAACCTTCAGAAGATGAAAAAAACTTGTGATTTTTCCGAAAAAACTTGCTGAAATATTTGCATATTTGATAAAAACTTTGTATCTTTGTAATAGCAAATAAGATAAATAACAAACATTCAAAACTTCAAAATTATGGCAACGTTTAGCAAAGACAATTTCGTAGCAACGAAAAAGATGATAAACATTACTTTCAGTGGTTGGGACGGTAAGAGTTATAACGGTGAGTCTCGTAATCTTCGTGCATATTCTCACCCTGAGCATCCAGAAATGCAGTTTGTAAGAACAGAGCAGAGTGTTCACGGAAACAGAGTACGTGTCTATCATGTGCTCACTGGTGAGAACCACAAGGTAAGCGGAGCCCCGATGGTACGTGTGTTCACGTTCTTCGATGCCGACTAATTCAATGCAAATAAGATAAAACAAAGGTAACGGCCAGCCAACCACTGGCCACAATTCAAAACATTATGGAATTATTCAAGAAACTATCCGAGAGTATGGAAGCAGGCAGTACCGTGGTTATGACGGTGGCCAAGAGTGAGAACGGAATGACGGTGAGTGTCCTGCCTGGCAACAGTCTGGTCAAGGATGCAGCCAAGAACAAGTTCATCCCCATCTGCATGACGGGAACGCCAGAGGAAATAGACGAGAGCTTCCTCGATACTGCGCTGCGTCCTATTGCCAGAGCCAACGGGCTCCTGTCTAACATCAAGGACTTCGAGCAGTCCACGATAGCAGCCAAGGCCGCATCTGAAATGGAGAAGAAGGCCAAGGAAGAGCAGAAGAAGGTTAGCAGCACTTTCTCTGACTGGCTGGCACTGGCCGAGAAGAACTACGGCGAAGACAAGTTCAAGGATGCTATCACCTGTCTCAACAATGCTGAGAAGATTGCTGACAAGGTGAATGGTGGCCAGACGAAGATTGACGCCATGCGTAAGAAAATCCAAGAGGTTCTGGGTGAGGGCACGATGTTCGGAGCAGCCAAGGAAGACAAGAGTGACGGGAAGAACGTCAAGCTCAACGGCAACACCAAATCTGCAGCAGCCGAGAAACCAGCCGAGAAACCAGCCGAGGAAACGGCAGACGAGAGTGAGACAACGGAAGAAGAATAACCCTTAAAAAATTACGATTATGGCACTTCATGTAAAAGAGTACAAGCGTGTTTTCAAGCACAATGGCCAGAAACTCTCTGACCCCAACCCTGATATGACACCTGAAGAGGTGATGAACTTCTACAGCAACCAGTACCCAGAGCTCACGACGAGTAACGTCCATGGCCCGAAAATGGAGAATGACGAGGCCGTCTATGAGTTCAAGACAACAGTAGGCACCAAGGGATGAAGAAGAAACGAGACAAGAAGGACAAAATTACAGAGTTATGGCAGTTCCATCAAGCAATAGGTCGGGTGTTGTGTCTGGAAGAGAGCAGAGAAGAGAGAAGGGGCGTTCTACCCGAAAAGGGGTGTGCTCTGATTTTCTGAACTTCCAGTTCGAGAACCTGTCAGGCTATGACCTCTGTACTGTCACTGCAAGGTGTGAAGATATCGACTTGCCTGCTATCGAAGGGCAGGTACAGGAGTTTCTTCACGTCCTTGGCAGTGATGTGGAAGTTGAGCATAGTGGGAACCCATACAAGGATGCAGCAAACCTCATCGAGCAGGTCAAGGGAAAGACCGATAACGAGTGGGTGGAGTTTGCCAATGTAGAGGATGACAAAGGCAATAGGCATCAGGAACTAATCGGCTATACGGTATGCGACTTTGATACCTATCATCTGTTTTTCCTTCCTGTGAAGATTGTCACGGGAGTTGACGACGATCTGCG
>Ga0310697_10000156_pt1 | contig 97845 bp, 100 predicted proteins | sample 172DNAGHGlowgp2_FD_203883 | JGI IMG/M metagenome (GOLD analysis project Ga0310697, IMG submission 203883) | Sheep rumen microbial communities from Palmerston North, Manawatu-Wanganui, New Zealand - 1728 DNA GHGlow gp2 (v2) (version 2) | ecosystem: Host-associated > Mammals > Digestive system >...
AGCAAAAAAGGATAGTAAGCGAAATTGAAAAGTGGCTTAGCGTTCTCAAAGACATAGATAAGAGCAGTTTGTTTATTCAGGCAGGTATTACTGCTTGCAAAGCAAGAATTCTAGACCTTGCCATTCATGGGAAACTTGTCCCTCAAGACCCCTCGGAAGAGCCTGCCTTAGACCTTTTGCAGCGTATTAATCCGGTCTTTACACCTTCGCATAACCTCCATTATATCGATTGTCCGACAGGATGGGCTATTGCAACGGTTTCTGATATATTTGAGATTAACCCGAGAGTTCAAGCACCTGATGATGCGGATGCCGGGTTTGTGGCAATGGCAAATATCTGTGATGGATTTGATGATGTGTTCTCATACGAAGTGCGTAAATGGGGCAGCATTAAGAAAGGCTTCACCCGCTTTGAAGACGGAGATATTGCAGTGGCCAAGATATCGCCTTGTTTAGAGAATAGAAAATCTGTTATCTTGAGGAACCTGCCTAATGGAATAGGAGCAGGAACGACTGAACTGAATATCTTTCGCTCCAGCATAGTCGTTCCAGAATATGGTTTAATGTTTTTCAAAAGTGATTATTTCATCAATAGCTGCGCTGGCTCTTATAATGGTGTTGTCGGTCAGCAACGCGTAAGTCGCTCTTTGATTGAGGAAATGCCGTTTCTATTGCCTCCCATTGATGAACAAAGGAGAATTATTTCGGCAGTTAACGACTATTTCGCTGTTCTCAACCGCATAGAGGCGGCATTAGAGTGATGATAAAACTGTCATTAATTCAGATATCTTTTCAACGATACGCGCTTGTTCTGCTAACGGAGGAAGAGGAACTACTGCTTTCTGCGCATCAATTGTCCCTAATCTCGGCATTTTCACGCCATGACCGCAGGATGCTGAATATTCTAGAAAATATGGCGAGCGCATGACCATTAGAAGATAATCTGGAAGGATTGCTCTACATGCCGTGACTGGAACTATTTCGGTCGTGCAAAAACCGTCATCAGGAGCAATGAGCACCTTATTTAAGTATGTTCTCAACTTCGAATATAAAATCTGTCCTTTCTTAAATGAGTGCCGCACACCACTAACCTCACGGTCTGCCTTTGTTTTTATATCAATAATTCTCGCTGTGTCCTTTTCAATATCCTCTAGTTCCAAAATCCACCTGTCGGAATTGATGGAGGAAACATCTATATTGGAAGTGTCTCCGTACACTGCCACATCTTTGAGTTGAGTCAAACACCACCCATTAGGCAAATCACCTTCATAATGGAGGTTATGCGAAGGTTGGAAAGCAGGGTTGATGCGTTTCAAAAACTCTATGGCTGGTTCATCAGAAGGATCTTGGGGAACTAATTTGCCGTGGATAGCTAAGTCAAGGATCCGTTCTTTTGCATTCTCGACATTGGTGTCAAGTTCATGTTGCTCTACCTCAATAGAGTCAATACACGTCAGCAATGTTTGTATAGCACTAACAATTCGTTTCTGTTCAAATAAAGGAGGCAACGCGATAAGGGTAGAAGAGGCGGTTTCAATGGAGAGTTTTGGTTGCGCGACTTGATGAAATCTCATAGAAAAATGACTTTGTACCACATCTGTTTGTAACGCATACATCAAATATAACTTATCACATGCGATATCCGTTAACCTTGCTGCATTCTCCGTAAGGTTCATCCCATGCAGTTCTTCTGGAATTTCGCCAACCTTTCCAATTGTTCCCGCAATTGTAAGATACAGGTCATCCTTTTCAATAATATAACGACTTATTTCACCATATACATCATCGTCAATGTATTTCAAGTCATTCATGTCAACGGTCATGTTTTTCATGTCGGTGACGCGAATATAGACATGTGCAGTTTTCTCTTTCGCAAAAGACTTACCTTTAGGTATTCTTTTCCCGCCACGGATTGAACAGACTTCTTTCAGTGTCGTCCAGCACCACCCCTCCGGCAAGGCCGACGGGCCTTCCTTCCCATAATGGGACGTATCACCAGCAGATTTGGACTTCTTAGGAGCCTTTATCTTACCTTCCTTGATGAGTTGTTCCTTCTCGGCACGAATGCGTTCGAGGAGCACGGACGCGGGCTCGTCATTCGGGTCCTGCGGAACCAGTTTCCCGTGAATGGCGAGGTCAAGAATCTTCTGACGCAGTTTCTTGGTATCCATTATTCCTCGATGTTTGCAATGAGTTCTTTGAGCTTTGCCACGGCTTCGGCAATCTTGTTGCTCTTCTCCTCGATTGAGGACACCAGCTCGGCAAGCGTATAGTCTGTATCATCCTGGAACTTGATCCACGTGATGTCCAGACTGGTCTTATCCCTCTCCAGAATGTCCTTTACGGGATACTTGCGCCAGCGGCCGTTGGGATTGGTCTCTGCATTCCAGGTCTCCTTACGGGCATTGATATTGTCGGCATTGTAGCAGGCAACGAAGTCATCCAGATGATGGCGCTCCATCGTATTATTGGCCAGCGTGTGCTTGATGCCGGTGCGGTAATCGTAGAACCAGATATCCTTGGTCTTTTCGCCCTTCTTGAAGAAAAGCACATTCGCCTTGACGCCTTGGGCATAGAAGATGCCGGTGGGCAATCTCAGAATCGTGTGCAAGTTGAAGTCAGACAGGAGTTTCTTACGGATAACCTCGCCGGCGCCACCTTCAAACAGGACGTTGTCCGGAAGCACCACGGCGGCACGGCCACCGTTCTTCAGCATAATCATCATATGCTGCAGGAAGTTCAGCTGGTTGTTCTTGGTCTCCACGTAAAAATCCGGGCGGTTGATATCCACGGACCCGGCAGGACGGGTGCCGAACGGAGGATTTGCCAGAATAACATCTACCAAAGTGGCGGGTTCGCTCTCCAGAGAATCCCGGCACTCGATCGGGCTACGGTCTGTGCCGATGCCATGGAGATAGAGATTCATAGAGGCGAGCGTGACCACAAGAGGCGTGTTGTCAATGCCGTGCAGCGCTTCTTCGCGGAGGAAACGGCGTTTCTCCTTATCGGCAGACTGGCCCTTCATAAAGTCGTAAGCGGTCAGGAGGAAGCCACCTGTTCCGCAAGCGGGATCCGCAACGGTCTCGCCAATCTGCGGACGCGTAACATCGACCATGGCTTTGATGAGGGATCGGGGCGTAAAATACTGTCCGGCGCCGCTCTTCTTATCCTTGCCGTTTTTCTCCAGGATATTCTCGTAGATGGCGCCCTTGACATCGCCGTCCATCACCAGCCAGGTCTCTTCATTAATGAGCGTGATGACCTTCTGAAGATAAACCGGCTTGTCAATCTTGTTCTGCGCCTTGGTGTAAATGGTGCCGATAAGGTTCTCCTGCTCGCTGAGGACCTTCAAGGTCTTCTCGTACTGGTTAATCAGGTCCAGACCATCCAGCGTGATCAAGTCCTCCCAGCGGTAACCCTCCGGGAGGGCGGACTTTTCCCCGAACATTTTCACATTCTCGTCATCCATTTTCAGGAAGAGAAGATACGTGAGCTGGGTTATGTAATCGGTGAAACCCACGCCTTGCCCGGCAAGGACATCGGCAACTTTCCACACTTTATTGATTAATGACTGTTCTGTCGACTGTTTAGCCATGATGCATTATGCTGTTTTTCTGTAAATCATGAATTGTGACAGCGATGCCAGGGCAACATTCGCCGCATCGATTCCTCCAAATGCCATTACCAGTTGTCCGGCCTGCGTCTTGTCTTCCTCCTTGATATCCTCAACTGTACAAGCACCATTGGAGACGATATAGTTGACTATTTGTCCCAGAAGTTCGTTTTGCTTCGCCGTCATACCACGCCAGCCCTGGCCGCACCAAAGGTTAAAGTATTTGGCCGCGTCGCCCTTGAGGCTTTCCAGTTTTGGAATGTGCTTAAAGGCGAATCTGACCAGTTGGATGATATTTGTCAGTGCTTCTTTTTCGTCCTTCGTGGTAAACTTGACCACATCCGCGGGTCTTACGACGGCATAGGTATTCCAAAGGAGCGCAGGATTGAACTTGGCATTATAGAGACGAAGTTGTCGATCCAGCTCCTTCAGCATCGGGTAAGTGATGGGCTCCCCATGATTGTTGTAGATGATACGAAGCGCTTCGATTTCATCTTTGTGCTCGGCCACATACTGCTCAAAAGCAGCCGTCGTTGCGGTGGCTTCCTCTATGGAGAACCCCTTGGAAATCAGTTCATCTTCACCAGGTTGCAGGATGTCCACAAAACCGGCATTGAGGATCAGCAGGTACTTCCTCGCATCGGGATGGTTCGCAAGCGGCGCAACCAAACCGCGGCGCTCATTATTCGGCTCATTGACATCCTCGAAGGGCGGTAATTGGCCGCTGTCCAGCGCATCATAGATGCGTGTTGCAAGATCCTTCATTCCGATACCAGCCAGCCGCTCAAACTCTCCACGCTGCTCATCGTTGGACTTGGTGTTGATTCTGGACAATCGGCCAGCGAGGATTCTCAGGTATTCATCATCGACATAACCGTGAGTGATGCGTTCCAGCAGCTCCTTTAATGAAATAATGGCCGGCTTGGGATCAGTAGATGGGCGACTCGGATTCTTGGGACTTTCTGTAACCCCAACAGCATCCACCAAGAAAAAAAGGTCTTTACTATAGGCATTCGGCGTAACGAGTCGGAGTTGCTCATCTCCGATGGTGCGCACACCGCGTCCTTTCATCTGGGTATAAAGCGATTCGGATTCGATGTCACGCATAAACATCACCACTTCAATAGGCTTGACATCCGTTCCGGTGGCCACCAGCGTCACGGTGACGGCGATACGGAATTCCTTGTCATTGCGGAAATGACGGATGAGTTCGTTGCTGTTCCCGGCCGAGTAGGTTATCTTCTGGACAAATTGATTGTCGCTCTCCGGCCTGCCGAATACCTCCTTTGCAATCTGGACGATATTGCTGGCGTGATTGTCATTGAGGGCGAAAATTAGCGTTTTGGGCAGATAGTCAAAATTGGTGGTATCGGCATCCTCACGGGGCGGATCATTAAACATTTCGCGATAGACAGCATCGCGGTATGTCTCCAGCACGAGCTTTATCTGCGAAGGGTTAACGATGCTCCTGTTGAGCTCATTCCCGGTATAGGTCTTTTCGCCGCTGTTTTTGACATCCTTGACAGTGCCGGTATAGCGCGTTATCTGCTTCACATTTTCACCGTCCCGAATGGCGCCGCCGTCCTCAGTTGCCCTGGTTTTGATACGGAATACACGGTAGTCTACGTTTACACCGTCGGCAATGGAGCGCTCCAGCGTGTAGTTGATAACGCGGTTGTAGTTGAAGAATGCCTCGGTTTCTGGCGCAGGGGTTGCCGTAAGGCCGATAATGCGTGCGGAAGAGAAATACTCCAGCACGGAGCGCCAGGAGCCATAGATGGAGCGGTGGCACTCATCCACGATGATTAGGTCAAAATAGTCCTTCGGCAGGGTCGGATTCTCCGGAAGCGTTACGGCCGGTCCTGGAGTATCGTCACCATCGTAATTCTCGTCATCATCCGTTTCAATAATGTCTTCGCCCTTCAACAAAGAGAACAGGCGCTGGATAGTGGAGATAACGACATTTGTCCCTTGCGGTATTGTCCTGGTTTTCAGGCGTTCGACCGAGAAGATCGTATTGAAAGCATCCCCGTTCTCAGTAAGCCGGAACTTCCCAAATTCATCTTCCGCCTGCTTGCCAAGATTATTGCGGTCAACAAGGAACAGCACACGTCTCATCTGAGTATAGGAAAGGAAACGATATGAGGCCATGCAGGCTGTATATGTCTTCCCAGCGCCTGTCGCCAATACCATATAAGCACGATTCTGACCACCTTTAAAGCTCTTTTCCAACTCAGTGATAGCTTCATATTGACAAGCCCTCAAAGCTCTTTTTTCCTTCTCTCGAATAGCAGGAAGACCGGCAAACTCGTCCGTAATGCCCAGTATCTGGCAAATCTCCTTCGGCGTATGGATTCGCTTCATCGGGATATAACCGCCATCTGGGTCTCTATGGTCGCGGAAGAGGACCATATGCCCATTTGAGGTATAGACAAGAGGAAGTGGTTTGGACCATGTTTTATAAAACGGCAACAAGAGATGAGTATAATTCTCCGCCTGAGAAGTCACCTTGTCAGAAGAAACATCTGTCGTTTCCTTTTTCGCCTCAAGGACGCCAACAGCCATGCCGTTGATGAAAAGAAGATAATCGGCCTCCTTCCCACCTTGGAGGATGCCTTCTTCTATGGCTGCCGCAGATGTATCGGCAGAGTATTCGTCGCGTGAGACGACTTTCCAGCCAGCGTCAACAAACATCTGGTCTATGAGTACACGCGCTTTTTCCTCTGGCGTCATGATTCGTATAATGTTGAATTATCGGAATGTTGCAAAGTACAAATTTAACTTTTTTCTCCGACACTCTGAAATATTTCTTCCGCCACACCCTTTCGGCCCGGCAAATTGAATACCGACCAAATGCTCTTTCAAGCCATTGAAACAACGAGAAATAACGAAGGAAAAGCGCACGCGACCTTGCAAAAATTTGTACGGCTTCCCCATTTTTCGTTTGTATGTTTGAATTATGAGAGCCTATGAGCCAGAAAGATATGAGCATCAGTTTTCCTGCGGGATTGTTCAAGGATGTTTGCCAGATCATCGAGGCGGCCCGCCAACGGGTGGCCATCAGCGTCAATAGTGAACTGACGCTGATGTACTGGCATATCGAGCGCATCAATAAGGAGGTCCTGCACGACCAAAGGGCCGAGTATGGCAAAGCAATTGTGTCAACGCTGTCCGCACAATTGATGGAGCTGTACGGCAAGGATTTCAATTCCAGGAATCTTCACCGAATGATGCAGTTCGCCCGCGAGTTCTACGTAACAATGGCGGCTGCAGAAAGGTGGAGTGTCCGCAAACTCCGCGACAAAATGGACGGGATGCTATACGAACGCACCCTCATCAGTCGGAAGCCGGAAGAAACCATTCGGGCGGAACTTTCCCCAGCATCCTCAGGAAATCAAGAACAGTAATTAGCTCTATGTCATCGACTTTCCTCGTTATTGGATCTAACGACACAAATATCAAGCGGCAGTCTGGATGCTCTTCCTTAAAGGCCTTGAGCCCAGCTTTGTGTTTGGCCTTCACCTGCTCGGAGGATTTGATTTCAATGGCGACTTTGGCGTCTCCGAGCACCATTTATGTATATTGGAAATCAGACAATTAGCTTTAAAGACTGTGCACAAATTGATAGCATGTTGATAGATTCGTGCTTGACAACTGGCAGATAGTTAAAAAAACGGAAAAAAACTTGGAAAGATAATTGTGCATCAAAAGATCGAAGACGTGAACCGTATGCGAAGCAGTCAGGCTTGGTCGAAGCGGTTTTTTTTCGTATATTAGGCCGGTAAATCGATAACCCTTAACCACAGACAATCATGAAAGACCAAGTACTGAAAGCAATGAAAGAGGCCGGCAAGCCTGTTTCTGCCGGCGACATCACCAAGATTCTGAATGCCGACCGGAAGGAAGTCGACAAGGCTTTTGCCGAACTGAAAAAGGATGGCGTCATCGTCTCACCTGTCCGCTGCAAGTGGGCTCCGGCTGAATAAATGATTAAAAAAGGTTCTTCTTACCCAGAGAACCTGGGTGAAGTAGAACCGGCATGCTGGGTGCGGGTCATGACTGGATAAGAATGGCGGTCATCTCGTCGGCATCGGAGAACTTGTATCGGGCCGTGATACCTTGCCAGCCGCGTCCTTTCCAGTCCGCAAGGGCGAAGTCACAGCCGGCTTGTACATCGCCCGAAATATTAGTTTTCAAATTTACGCAAAAGATTGTAATTGTGAGCCGCGTCGCACACTGAAATTATGATTCGTACTGAAGAAGGAATTACCATAGGAGGCAGAACCTGTCGGCTGTTCGGGGCCGAGAATCCGGGGTGCATTCTGGTGCAGCCTTCGGCACGGCATGAAAATGCGACTTTGGAGGCCGAAGCGCTTCAAATTGCCGGGCTTTCCATGGTGCCGTTTGTTTTGGCCACCATTGAGTTGGGAGATTGGATGGTGGACCTGTTGCCGTGGCCTGACGGAAATGTGTCCCGTGACCCGGAAGCCGGAAAACACGCACAGGAAACGTTGAGCTATGTCCTTATGGCCCTGGTTCCGGAATTACAGCTGCGCTTCGGTCCCCTGCCGATAATCCTTGGCGGATATTCTTTAGGTGGTTTATTCGCCATCTGGGCATCGATGCAGACAGACAGCTTCAAAGCCATAGCGGCCGCTTCCCCTTCCGTTTGGATTCATAACTGGATATCTTTTGCCCAAAAGCACATATCTTTGGCGGATGACGTCTATCTGAGCCTTGGCGACAAGGAAGAGCACGTGAAGAACCAGGCCATCGCACGCGTTGGGGACAATCTGCGGGAGCAGTATGAGTTGCTGCAGAAGCAACTTGGGCCGGAACATTGTACGCTGGTCTGGGAGGAAGGCGGTCACTTTGCCAATAATGAAGGACGCCTGGCCAGGGCGTTTGCGTGGTGTATGGAACGGCTGTGATTAGTCGTATTCTCCGTATTCGCAGCCGATGTTTTCGGCGTGGATACGGTCTGTCAGATTGCCATGGCGGTCAAAAAGCCGGATGGTTCCTATGACAAGAGTGAGAAAGGCCCTTGGCCAGTGCCGGCATGGGGTTATAGTCCTTGCTGGAGAAGATACCGTGCATGAGGATAACTATAGGGCATTTGTCCGTTTGAGGGCTGAATCCTTCAGGCAAGCAAATCTTGAAGGATATTCCGCCTTGAGGGCCGCGGACTTCGTAGTCCTTGGCTTCAAGAGCGAATAAAGGAACAAAGGTCAGAAGCAGGAAGAGAAGACTTCGTTTCATCATCGGGACGTATTAGTATGTGTCACCCGGCGGGTTTGGATGAGGACGGAAATGATGATTAAGGCTATTCCCAGCCAGAAGGAAAAGTTTACTTCCTGGAGCTCGCCGAAAAGGATGGCGGCAAAGGCAATGCTGTAGACGGGTTCCAAGTTATAGGCCAGGTTCACAGTAAAGGCCGATAGTGAGCGCAGCGCCTGTAATTGGAACAGGAACGGCAGCACGGTAAAGACGGAACCCAGAAGCAGCAGCCACAGGATATCGGCCTTTTCTTGCTACTCAATTTTAAGGATATCCTGTGAAACAATAATCTCATTGCCTTTACGGCCGGATTTGGCGAGGCGGATCATAGCAGCGGCGACAGCCTCGGTTGGCATAGGAGTGTATTGGCGCGTTAGGCGGCTAATAAAAGAGACCAAACATCCATAGCGGGATTCGCGCTCCATATCCGGTCTCTATGACATCTATGGCCAGATAACTCGAAGCGGAGGTGTCTTGCGCAATTTTTCTGCATGACTGAACAATTTTTCTTCTTAGGAACAGTTTTTTGGAAAAATCGTACAACATTTAGGAATTAATGCTAACATAAATGCCATAATATTGGAGTATCTTTACAAAATGTAAAAAAACCAAAACTATATGAAAACAGTTCATTTCAACCTTAATTATAATACCAAGGAGCAGGCTCCTGCACCCATTTCTTTTGAGGAGATCACTTACGTACCTTTGGCCCAAAAACCCATTCCGGTGCGTCCGGGGTACCGTTTTGCCGGCTGGTATAAAGACCCTGAATGCACAAAAGAATGGATCTTCGGCGCCAAGACTCCTATGTTTATGCAGCCGCCTACCGAGTGGATGGACGTAAAGGAAGATATGACCCTCTACGCGGGGTGGGCGTCTCCGGTGCATATCAGCACGGCAAAAGAATTTGACGCCATCCGCAAAGACCTCTACGGATGGTATGTCCTGGATGCCGACATCGACCTGTCTGCCTTTGAGGACTGGGATCCCATCGGCAAATATGAGACCGATTATGAATATGCCGACGCGGAATGGTGGATAAATGCTTTCAAGGGCCGTCTGGATGGCAATGGCCACACCATCAAGGGCCTCAGCATCAAGAGCGCAGGTGAGTATTACCACCTTGGGATATTCGGTGCTATGGCCAATGCCGAGGTTTATAACCTTACCATAGAATCGCCCGTCATTTCAGCCAAGGGCGACAAGCTTTACATCGGCGCAATAGCCGGCGGCGTAAGGCGTGACAAGGGACGCGAAGTAATACTTGAGAACATCCGCGTAAAAGAGGCTCACATCAAGGCCGAACTTGACAGTGATGTTTTCTCATACGCAGCAGTTGCATCGCTTGTAGGCGGCCTTTGGGAAGGTACCATCCGCGGCTGCGAGGTAAGCGGAAACATCAACGTTCTCAATACCGCCAAGGGAACGGCATTCCTCTTTGTCGGAGGGCTTGCCGGTGAAGCGTATTGCGAAACCATCGGCAGTAAATCCGACGTTGATACCGTTGTAAGCTTTAACCGGCCCGATGCTACCGCCGACCTTCTTGCCTATATTGGCGGCCTGCAGGGCGGCTCCACCTTTATGGGAAACAGCCGTTCCAAAGGAAGTATTAAAGTAAATGGCAATAACGGCCTCGGTGAGGTGGTCATCGGTGGCATCTCCGGAAGCGAGCGATATGGTGTCGTCGCCGGGTGCGAGTCAAGCGTTCAGATTGAGGCTTCCGGTCTGAAGAAAGTCCGTTTTGGCGGTGTTGCCGGCGAATATAACTTCCAGTACGCCATTTTCGGTATGATGAACGGTGTCACCAAGACCCAGCTTATCGGTAGCGCCTTCAAGGGTGCCTTCAAGGCCGATACTATTGAGACGCTGGTTCAGGAGCCCGTCTGCGGCAGCGGCAACGTCCCCTGCTTCGATTACCAGGGTATGCATATGGACTACAGCATCGAAAACTGCTGATTATAGAAACGCGCTTCCGTTATAGCTCGAACTCTTTAACCACCTCGGTCTGATAGGTATAGAGGTCGGCGTCTTTCCAGCCTTCCCAGCCGATGCCGGCTTTGTCACGGGGAATTCGAATTTGTAACAATCAACCATATGACCAAAATCACTAAATCCATTTGCCTTGGTTTCTGCCTGCTCGCAGTTGCTTGTGGAAACCCGTCACAGAAAGAGTCTGAAGCTGAATTCACCGACAGTGTGGCCGATGCACTCGCTAACGGCGGACAAATTGACCTTGAGCAGATGCGGTGGACCAGAGAGCCTGCTGCCTGTGAAATCAAGGACGATGTCATCTCTATTACGACGGCTCCTCACACGGACCTTTGGCAGCGGACATACTACCATTTTAGGAACGACAATGCCCCCGTGCTGCAGATGCAGACCAGGGAGAAGTTCTTCAGTTTCGTGGTAAAGACTGACTTCACGCAAAGCCATCAGCGCTTCGACCAGTGCGGCATCGTGATGTACTTGGACAGCGACAACTGGCTCAAAGGCTCCGTAGAGTTCGAGAACGGAGATTTCCAGCACCTGGGTAGCGTGGCCACTAATAACGGTTACTCCGACTGGGCTACAACGGCCATATCGGCAGATGTAAAAACCATGTGGTACCGCCTTTCCCGTCGGGAGGACGACTTCTGCATCGAATGCTCCACCGATGGAATCAACTTTAGTCAGATGCGCGTTTGCCATATGTATGCCGCCACCGACGAGATTTGCTTCGGCATCTACGCCTGCTCGCCAGAAGAATCCTCCTTTACGGCCGTTTTCACTGACATGAAGATTACGGAATGTGCATGGAAAGCCCACGATGGACAGCAGCCGGATGAGGAATAGCGGGTAGATTCACATTTATGGAATTGTTGAAGACCATATTGGCTGTTGGGACCGGCAGTCGCCACTTGGCGCTTCTTTGATACGCTGAATCAGATTGAACGGAAGCTTAACGAGACCATTTGACTCGCATACTTTGAGACAAATGTTCCATCCGGATGCGCGGCCTGCCACTTCTTCTCGTCTTCAGAGCCGGGACGCTGTGCTTACGGTCCCGGAGGATGTTGTCCGTAATATGGTCGTCCATATCGTCGAATCCCCTTTCGCCCTGGAAACTGGTATAGGGTTCTTCGCGGTGCTTCTCCCAGTCTTTGTCCCTAGAAAAGGCAACGGCCATGCCCAGATAACCGGCGCAGCCGAGGCAGTACTCAGGGTATTTGTTAAACTCTCGCACGGCGTCGCCGAAGAAAGACGGCGCGTAGCGCACCCAGGCCTCGTCGATGTCCGGAGTATTAAGCAGCGTCCCTTTAAGGTATCCGTTGCCGGTGCAGACCTCAATGAGGTGCTGTGTGAGGTCTTCGCGGTATTTTTCTATGCTTTTTTCCATATGCAGTAATAAGCCGCAGCGGTTTCGGCCAAACCTAGGACAAAGAAGATGTTACTGAGGGCAACGAAGCCCCAAACATACCATTCCAGCACAATCCAGAGCATCAGGATGATGCCGCTGGCGAACGTGACCCAGTAGGCCCACGGGTGTTTCTTGAATAGCATAATAGCCGCCAGAATCTGCGGAAGGCCATTCACGGCCAGTAGCACATAGCCGGAAGGAATGAAATCCTTGAAGAAGATGTCCGGCCAGGGCATCTTGGTGCGAAGAAGGTCCAGCATCGGCTCTCCGCCCCAGCTGACGCCTGCAGGATCCATCCACATCATCACCGCACCGCCAATGGCGCCGATGGCTATGAAGATGGTCAGTATTTTCAGAAAGGTCTTCATACTCACTCGGCCTTAAGTATATCCTGAGAAACAATAATCTCAGTGCCTTTGCGGCCGGACTTGGCGAGGCGAATCATGGCGGAAGCAACGGCTTCGGTGGGCATGGGAGTATAGGCGCGCATAAGGCCGATGGCGTTGAAGGCTTTTAGGGCGACAATGCCAACCTTTTCTCCCAAGCGGTCACTCCCCTTCCGGATAAGTGACGGCGGTTGGAGTATGTAGCAGGCGGGAAAACCGAGCTTTTGCACGGCATCGTCAAGGGCACCTTTCATCTTGGTGTAGAACACCTTCGAATTGGCATTAGCGCCCACAGAAGACACCAATACATACACAAGCACACCATTCTCACGAGCCGCCTTGGCCGCATTGTACTGATAGGTATAATCCACCTTCCACTGGGCATTCTGGCTGCCTGCGGCCTTAATCGTAGTGCCCAGCGTAGAGAACAGAACGTCACCGGTGAGCTTATCGGCCCACTGCTCCGGGTGGTCGAAATCCACTACGTGCGCTACGAGTTTAGCCGAAGGACTCTTCACCTCCCTGCGGACGAAGATGTCCACGCGGTCGAAAGTGTCGTCTTTGAGCAACTGCTCTACCAAGTCTTTGCCGATGGCGCCCGTTGCGCCGAGAACCAATGCTTTCATAGCCACAAAGATAATTGAAATGGCGGAGAAAATGAGTATATTTACACCATGAAAGACATTTTCCAGGGACTTAACAACAGACAGGCGGAGGCCGTCAGGTCCACCGAAGGCCGCATCCGCGTGGTGGCGGGCGCCGGAACGGGCAAGACCAAGGCGCTCACCCACCGCTATGCCTATATCGTGAACGTGCTGGGCATCGACCCGGCCAATATCCTCTGCCTCACCTTCACCAACAAGGCTGCGGCAGAGATGCGGAGCCGCATCTCGGAGATGGTGCAGAGCGGAGACTATAACGACTTCGTTTGCACCCTGCACGGGTTCTGCGTCAAGTTCCTCCGAAAGGAGATCTACAGGCTGGGCTTCCCCAAGAGCTTCACTATCCTGGACGAAGAGGACAGCAAGGCCATCGCCAAGCAGGCCATGGACGAGATGGGCATCAAGCGCACGGAGAAGACCGTGAAGCAGTTCCTGGAGGCCGTAGAGAAGGACAAGGCGCTGAACGGCTACATCCAGGCCTATATGCTGCCGGGCTGCGTCATCACGGACGAAATGCGGAAGTCTTCCCGCCTCTGCGGCTACGTGGCGCGGCAGATGAAGCATTATGCGCTGGACTTCGACGACCTCATGAACGTCACGAAGTACATCCTGGACCACTTCCCGGAGGCGTGCGAGCACTGGCAGAACATGCTCAACTACATCATGGTGGACGAAGCGCAGGACTGCAATCTGGATGACTGGGACCTCGTCGAAAGGCTGGCGGCAAAGCACCGCAACCTCTTCGTGGTCGGTGACCCGGACCAGTGCATCTACGAGTGGCGCGGCGCCCGGCCTGACCTCTTCGTGAACTTCGCGGCCGAAAAGACCATCGTCCTGGACGAGAACTACCGCTCAACGCCCCGCATCCTGGACATTGCCAACTGCGTCATAGCCAATAACGTGAACCGCATCCCCAAGGACCTCTTTACCCGAAAGCCGGAGGGGAAGGCCGTCATTCACTTCCACGGCAGGAGCGAGAAGGAGGAGATGGAATGGATAGTGTCACAGATAAAGATGATTCTTGGAAGCGGAGCCGGCATCAACGACATCGCCATCCTTTACCGGAGCACCTATCAGTCCCGGGCGCTGGAACAGGAGCTGCTCAATGCCCATCTCGAGTACACCATCTGGGGAGGCACTCGCTTCTTCGAAAGGAAAGAAATCAAGGACGCCCTGAGCTATCTACGCCTGGTAAGCAACCAGGATGACGACCTCTCCTTCGAACGCATCATCAATGTGCCGTCGAGAAAGCTCGGCAAGAAGTTCCTGGACAGCGTACGGGCCACTACCGAGCAGAAGCGGGTGTCCCTTTACAGTGCCCTTCAGATCTATTATCCGGACAAGGCGGCGGGCTTTATCGCTCTCATCGAGGACGCCAAGCAGTTCGCCCGGGAGAACCGCGTGAGCGACCTTCTGAACCGCATCCTTGATGCATCGGGCTACAAGAGAATGGTCCGCGAGGATCAGGACGAGGACCGGCTTGAGAATCTTGACGAGCTCCTTAGCTCAATCCGTTTCTATGAGAGCGTCCGCACCCCGGACGAGAGCACCCTGGCCGATTACCTGCAGGACGTGGCGCTGTACACCAACGACGACCATCGGCGCGATACACCTACCCTCAAGCTGATGACAATCCATCAGGCGAAGGGCCTTGAGTTCCCGTATGTGTTCGTGACTGGCCTCAGCGAAGGCATCTTTCCCAATATGCGCACCATCCGCGAGGGCAAGAAGAACGGCGAGGAGGAAGAGCGCCGGCTGATGTACGTGGCAATTACACGTGCCGAAAAAGCCCTTTTCCTGACCGAATCCGAGGGCTTCAACATCTCCACCAAGACCAACAAGTACCCGTCAAGGTTCCTTGCCGAGATCCGCCGGGAGCTGGTGGTGACCGAAGGCGTCATCCCGCCTGACCTTTGGAAAGGCACCCGCAACCTCAGTCACGTCCTTGACCAGGAGGACTACTTCGAGAAGGAAAGGGACGAGTACAACTCCCCTTTCAAGGAAGGCGACGCCGTGAACCATCCGGTCTTCGGCGAGGGAGTCATCGTGTCAGCCAACAAGGATTTCTCCAGCTTCGAAGTGAAGTTCGACAACGGCACCACACGTACCCTCAGGGCCGCTTTCCTTAAGCAGTCAGACCTTCCGGAATGAAGATAGAAGAGGCCATGGTGTACCTGCTGGCAACCAGCCAGCACGGGATGAAGACTGAGCAGATCGCCCGGGAGCTGAGCTGCGCGGACTGGTCCCGAGGCACAACGGCCGGCCGCCGACAGATGAAGGCCATCATTGCCATTGCCCCAGACGGGAGCATCTACTCCGGCCAAACCGGTGCCAGCGCGGAACTTGAGCACTGCATCATCAAGTTCAACACGTCTTTACTCCTAAGAAAAAAGAGTGGCAGGCCATCCTGGCTGAAGAGTATCTTCTTGGTAAGGTCCGATAAAAAGTCCCGCTGATTATCAGCGGCTTATTCTGTTTTGTTACGGCTTTTTTGCAATGTGACGCTCGAGAACCTTCCGCTCTTCAACAATTTCAAAGCATACCGCCCCGTCGGGAGTTGTCACGCGGTTGAAGCGCCACGTGGGATGTCCTTTAATAGCGTTTTTAGCCGCCTTTAAGGCCGCTTCGCCGTTCGGATAGGTAGGGACTATCGCGAAATAGTCAAAAATTTATAACAAATTGATTGTTAATGTGTTATAAATTTCGTATCTTTGATATAGGGAAAAAGATTCCCCCGAACACCGTAGGAAAGTGAATTTCGGAGGAATCGAACTAAAAGTTTGTATGACGAAGGTACGAAAATTTGCTGAGATTACACCTAATCTCCCATTCTCGGAGTTCAATTTTTATGAACTGTATCGGGAAACGTTTGAGCACAGTGAACTGGGCCGGATGAAGAAGCTCCTCCCTCTGCATGAGATGGCAGAGAGTCTCGGGCTGGTGAACAAGAGCATGATGCCCAAGCGTGGACGGAAGTCCTACTTCACCCCTGAGGGGAAAGTGGCGCTGATGTTCCTGAAGATGAAGACGCAGATGAGTTTCCCGAAGTTGATGGAGGAGTTGAACGGGAACATTCACTACCAGTTGTTCTGTGACATCGTGATTGATCCGACGCATCCATTGACGAACTACAAATTGTTGGATGACATTGCTGCGGAACTGGGCGGGAACCTGAAGATCCAGGAACTTCAGAACCTTTTGGCGGAGGCGTGGAAGCCTTACATGAAGAATCTGGACACGATGTTCACGGATGCGACCTGCTATGAGAGCGAGATGCGCTATCCGACCGACCAGAAACTGCTCTGGGAGTGCGTGGAGAAAGGATATGAGCTGATGTGCGAGGCAAGTCAGAGGGTGGGAATCCACCGCCCGAGGACAAAGTACCTGGATGTTGCGAAGGCCAACCTGACGTACCGCAAGCAGCGGAAGCACACGAAGAGCCAGGCGAGGAAGATAACGCGCCGGCTGTTGGACCTGCTGGGAAAGATACTGAGGGAGACGCGGAAGATGGAACGTGAGCATGAAGGAGTTAAGCTTTTCACAGACAGAGAGAAACAGACGTTTGACATCATCACGAAGGTGTACCGCCAGCAGCACAACCACTTCCGGAGCGGTGATGTCCGCGAGAGCATCCCGGATAGGATAGTGAGCATCGCCAAGCCTTATGTGCGGCCAATCGTGAGAGGCAAGGAAGTGAAGAGTGTTGAGTTCGGTGCCAAGTGCAACAACATCCTGGTGGATGGGATATCGTTCATTGAGAAGTTGTCTTTCAACGCCTTCAACGAAGGGACAAGACTTGACCACTGCATCAAGATGCATAAGCGCCTGTTTGGGGTGGATGCGAAAAAGATAGGTGGAGATACGAGCTATGCCGGCAATGCGAACCGGGACCTCTGCTCGAAGAACGGCATCCAGACCTCCTTTGTCCAGAAGGGGAAGCGTGCGAAGGAGCAACGAGAGAAAGACTTTGTGAGACAGGAACTTGCGCGAGTTCGCGCCACGGCGATGGAGGGATATTCGGAACGCAGAAGGAGCATTACTCCTTGCGTCGGATCGAGGCCAGAAAGAAGGAGACGGAGATCTTGTACATCTTCTTCGGCATCCACACGGCGAATGTAGTGAAGTTGGCGGAGAAGTTGATGGAGCAGCAAAAGGCGGAAGCCGCATAGTTTGATGCCTCAAACGGTCCCAAGTGGAGTCCTCGAAAGAGAACTCCTGGATGGCGTTAGAAAAACAACGCGAAATCCGGGCGATGATGCCAGGACTAAGCGCAAAAATGATATCAAACGATGAGGTAGATGCGTCAGCAAAAAGGGATGGCTCCCGCTCGACTCAAATTGAAAACATTAAACGACAATCCCTAAATTAGTAAAACTGTAACGAATACAATATTAGTATATGGAATACAAAGAAATCAACCTGTCCGAATGGAAAAAAATAGGTGAAGGCGGTAACGGCGCCGTGTTTGTCAACGACGCCGAACCCGGCAAATTGCTCAAACTTAATTATAAAGCATCGGGTACTCTGGCAGCCATAGAAAAGGAATTTTACACCTCCAAAGCCATCTATGACCTGGGCCTCTCCACCCCCGAAATGATTGAAATCGTGAAGGTCGAAAATGCTTTCGGCTTCCTGTGCCAGCAGATTAAAGGCAAACAATCCCTCTCCAGCCTGTCGGCCTACAATCCTCAGAATATGAATAAATGGGCAGGCATTCTGGCCGAAGAAGGCAAGAAACTGCACGCCATCAAGGCAACGGGCTCGGAATATATTCCTTCAATGAAGGAAAAGCTTCTCGTCGCAGCCAGGGAAACCAGACTCTTGAAAGGCAAGAAGAAGGAGGACTTAATAGCCTTCGCAGAATCCCTGGAAGATGCTCCCAACCTTGTCCACGGAGACTTCCAGTTCGGCAATCTGATAGTGGCCGAAGGCGTTCCCTACTGGATCGACCTTGGAGAAGCCGCCCACGGCAATCCCATGTTCGACCTTGGACATTTCTATCTCCTTGCCAATATCTTCTCCGCGCAAAAGCGCGTGCGGGAAATCACCCACATGACCCAGAAGGAAATGCAGGAGTACTGGAACGCCTTCGCCCTGGCCTACAACGGAAAGGAAGGGATCGACGCCTTCAACGCCGAGTGCAAGCGCTACGCCGGAATAGACCTCATCATCCTGGGCTACACCCAGAACCTCAGCTTCACGGAGCGCTTCTTCCTTAGCAAACTGGCCAACCAGATGATCGGCTAAGATTTACCTGAGTAATTTTTCCTTCAAAAGCTCCTGCTCTTCCTCAGAGAACTGCAGGGCTTTTGTTACATAGTTCTGCAGCGAGCCATACTTAGCCTCAATCAGGTCAAGGGCCTTGGTGAAGTTTTCCGTGCTCACACCAATCATGGCCTGAATGAAAGCAATCTCGTTCTCTCCCCCGCCGTTTTCTTTGATTTGGGCGCATATCTTCTCCACATACGGAGCATAAGATACGTTGGAAAGATCGAAATCTTCGATGATGGTTTCACGGCTGGCGCCCAGGGCGGCGAGAAGGAAGGCGGTGCCACATCCGACGCGGTCCTTGCCCTGGGAGCAGTGCCAAAGCACTCCGCCTTCGGCCTTAAGGACCGTGCGGAGGAATTCCCCGTAGTATTGCTGGGAAAGAGAGTCTGTGACAATGGCCGGATACAGCTTTTGGGCCATTTCCTGCGCCTGAGGATAGGATGCATACTTTACGAGGAGGCCTACGATATCCTGAGACTTCATTTCTGCACCATCGGTTCTTCCCGAGGAAAAGCCGGCCATGATGGATTTGGGCAGGGTGGACAGGTGAGTGTACTCTACGCCCTCAATTACACGATCAGGAGCGCCTTTTACCTCTGCATCAAAACGGAAATCGACCACGTCGGTAAGACGAAAACGGTCCTTCAAAACTTTGACATCGGCATCCGTAGCTTTTGAAAGGTTACCGGAGCGGATGAGTTTCCCCTCTTTGATGGTTCGGCCGTCCTGCATTTTGAGGCCGCCCAGTTCGCGGGCGTTTTCGATGCCTTCAAATGGGATTGTACGATCCTTAGGAGCAGTATTACAGGCCGATATCATGGCTGTAAGCATGAATGATATTACGAAAAACTTCTTCATTAATATTAATAAAATAGCTTAATTGGAATAAATCTTCCGTGGGATTTACATCCCCAGGAATAAGCCAAACATATGCAACACTCGATCGCTTACACCTTTGGCACCGTGGCCCAGTTTGCCGATAATGTAGGCCAGTTTTGTGGCAATGTATGGGTATAACGAGCGTTCTTTGGCAGCGAGTTCCTCCGGATTGTCGGTCCCGTAATAAGCAGGGGCAAAATAGTCCCAATGGCGTCTAAATGTCTCCGTGTCCAGGTGGAAAATGCTTTGGGTACGTTCCGGAGACAGGTAATGGGTGGTTTGATAAATCATCCCCAGGTCCCACTCAGGAGTGCCCCAGGCAAAGTCGCCTACATCTATCCAGAGGTCCCTCTGGCCGTCTGTTATGATATTGCCGATATGAAGGTCGCCGTGCAGACATGTTTTGGGCGCCGGGCAGCTGTCCAGAAAAGTCAGCATCCGGTCTCTGTATTCTATGGGGAGAGTATCAAACTTAAGCAGTTCGGCTCTCACGAGCTCCCGCATATCGGGAAGTTTATCGGTGTCGGCCGGTGTCTGGTGAATTTGACGGGCAAGAACGGCGAAACGCTCGGATAACGGTTCAAGTTTATCCGGCTCCTGAGAAATTATGCGGGTATAAGAGCGTTTATTAAGAATCAATTCGTATTCGGTCCCATAACGCGTCCCGTCTGTGATGAGGCGAATTGGCTTGGGTGTGGGAAGGCCACTTTCATAGACCACCTGGTTGATATGAAACTCCCTTTCAGCCGTTTCGGCTGCAACGCCGGGCATAAACAGCTTGGCCAGCGTATTTCCATCCTTATGGTTGTAAGTGAGGGCCGTTCCTCCCTCTCCGGTCTGGAAGTAGTCTTCCAAATTTATCTTTTCGTATTTCATAACTGCAAAGATAAATAGTTTTTCGCTATATTCGCTTTGTGATTCAAACACGTAGACTCATATTCAGGCCTTGGGCCGGACGTCAAAGGCCGAAGCGGTGTGTAGTGTCGTAATCGTTCCAGTTGCGTAAGTACAGGGAAATGTGCTCCTGATCGTACACGTTGCTGTACTGCGTGTCTTCCACGGTTCCGTTATCCCAGACTAAATCTTTCCAGTGAACAAGGGAGAGGCATTCCTGAGCCTGTTCAAGAGTAAGGGTGCCGTTATGTTTCTGGAGATAGGCAGCGGCTGTCTCATAACGCCACCAGCTCTTGCTGCGAGGGTTCCCAACTGCCGCGTCTGGCTCTGTGGTGTAGTACTTTGCGGAAAGCAGGTGATTGGTGACCAGCATGGAGTTGGCATCGGATGATTTCCGGACAATCATCGTCTTCCAGCCGTCCTCTTTGTCAAACTCCACCACTGCGCAGTCACCGGAAGCGTCGGCTACCATATAATGATAACCTGAACCTACGGCGGCATCGTGCCTTACATCCACCGTTTCCAGGAGGTCGAGCGCCTCCTGAACCGTGGCACAGCGGTCCAGCCACAGGCGCATAATGATGGTGGTGCCCACATCGTGCTTCGGCGTATCTTGCCGGGAAGCTTGCTTTGGGAGAGCCATAATGGATGTGCAGAGGCCTTTTTCGTTAATCCCATCGACGGGTGCATAGATGGAGGCGAGGCAATTAAGACTTTTCGCAAATGAAGTGGGCAGTTTCTCCAGGGAATAGCCGAAGTGGGACATGTCGCTGCAGGCGATGGAAGCATAGCCCTTCTTCGGATGCGAAACAGTCACCATAGTGGGATTCTTGAAATAGTCGTAGTTCCGGCCGAACAAGAAGCCATCCCCATCGGCCCGGGCGGCTTGAAACGAAGTACAGTTGATAGTAGCAGTTTCGCCTTTTTCATCGGCCACTTGAGAACTCTTTATCTTGATGGGAAGGCCCTTCCCTACCCGTCCAATGACGTAATCCAAAAGTTCGGCGTTCTCGTCAATATCTTTTTCAATCACATCATCAAGGTCGTAAGAAGCCTTGTATTCAATCGTATAGAGGTAATCATTGCCATCTACCGTTTTGATGGAACGGAGGGTTGCTATCTCTCTACCCCAAATGCACAAAACAGTAATGCATAAAGCGGCAAGGATGCCGATGAGCCAAAACAGGAATTTTTTCATATCTAGTAATAATTTGTTCGCTGACAATCGATTATTAAGTTGTTACTTTAGGAAGTAAATCACTTCTGATAGCTGTCACTGGTTATGATTGGCTTCCCATTTGCGTCCAGAAGCGGTGTGAGGCCACCGCCATAGCCACGGCACACGTACAGGTAGTTAACTCCGGTTTCTTTATCAACGATTACAAGGGCATCGGTCATGAATGATACCCCTTCTTTTTCTTGGATGTCAAAGCGGTCTTTTGCCATGATTCTGATTATTTAGTTTTCAAATTTAAGCATTTTACTCTAATTATGAGCCGGTCTGGCCGATAAACCCGACTTCATCGAACTGAATTCAGTTACATTTGAGTGACTTTTTCCGGGAATAGGATTATTTCATCCTTGAGCACTTATCTGCCGATGAAACTCGGAACCCGCGGGGTGAATAACCAGAAGGAAGGTCCACGATATTGGGGGCGCTGCTTCGAATAGCGGCTGTGTTGTTAATTTCATAGCGGGCCAGCTGGGCAATCTTGTAGCAATTCGAGACAGAGGGGGGAATAGTCTTTGCCCGCTCCTGTAGATTGGTTTCCAGGCCGATATATTGCATCAGGGCCGCTGCATCCGGATCCTTCGCCTTATTCAGAAGACTCAAAGTCGCTTTTGCGGTCAAATAAATGGGGTTTACTGTCTTTTGTAGTTCTTTGTTGTCCATGATGCGTCTGTAGTTTGAAGTCCAAATATAAAAAGTTTCTGCAAATAACTGAAACTATTTCGTTTATATTCTTGGAGAATCGGCCATTCACAGGGAGAAAGGTGGAACGGAAGTGAGACTGCAGTTTAGTATTTGGGACGATTTTTGTATGTGTAACCGCCACGTAATGCAGTTAGTTATGAGATCCGGTTTTATTATTATTCTATTGGTATTCTTTGGATTGGTCGGCTATACCACCTGGCATCTGTGGCGTATTACGCCCGGCGGGCAAGCGCCAAAACTCGTTGTGGCAGGTCTGTTTCTCGTTTGGATGGTGGCTGCGTTTTCCAGTATGCTTCTTCGGAACAGGCTCCCTTATCCTGCCGTTGTAGCCCTTTATGAAGCAGGTCAGCCGTGGCTCATAGCGTTTGCATACTTGCTAATTGTATTCATATTGGCCGATATCGCCACCTTGTGTAAACTTCTCCCAAAATCGTTCACCAACGGCAGCCTCATCGGATTGCTTTCCATCGTCGGCATCGTCGCTGCTGTTATGATAGCCGGAGGCGTGCATTATAGACACAAGTATCGCGAGGAACTCGCCATCCAGACGGAAAAGCCTTTGGAACAGCAGCATATCAAGGTGGTTATGGCAAGTGACTTGCACATCGGCTACAGCAACCGCAAGGCCGAACTGGCCCGCTGGGTGGATATGATCAATGCCGAACATCCGGACTTGGTGCTCTTCGGCGGAGACATCGTTGACATCCAGACCAAGCCGCTTTTTGAAGGGAATTATGCCGATGAATTCCGCCGCCTGGAGGCTCCGGCCTATGCGGTTCTGGGCAACCACGAATACATCGCCGGTTCTGAGGACTCCGAAAAATTCCTTAAAGAAGCCGGAATTACCGTCCTGAAGGACTCCGTGGCACATTTCAAGGGAATAGACATCATCGGCCGGGACGACCGCAGCAATCCCGGCAGGCCTGCCCTAAAGGAATATGCCTATTCCTTGGACGGATTTACCATCCTTCTGGACCACCAGCCTTCCCATCTGGAAGAGGCTGAAGAGGCCGGAATCAACTTCCAGTTCAGCGGACACACGCACCGCGGCCAGGCATGGCCCATTTCGTGGATAACCGATGCCATCTTCGAGAAGTCCTGGGGGCCTTACCAAAAGGGTTGTACGCAGTATTACATCAGCTCTGGCCTGGGCATCTGGGGTCCAAAAATCCGGATAGGAACTCGGTCGGAGTATTTTGTACTGGATATTAACTCCACTTCCACGATGTTCCCTGCCTTTCACCTCCGGAAAGAATAGCGATGGAGGTGTCCCATTTTTCGGGACACCTCGTGCAAAAAAGGCCGATTTTGATGGAGGTGTCCCTGTTTTGGGGACATCTCCATCACAAATGTGTAGTATTCGTAAGATACATCTTCTGGCCATCAATGGCCTGATGCGGACGGCTATCGGCTGGTATCAGATTCCTGATTCGTTGGTGGAAGGCGAATTAAGCTAACGATCATGCCAGATTTACCTTTTCGAACTTATAGCCCAGGCGGCAGAGTTCGATGGCTGCGCCAATCTTGAACATCACTTCTACGCTGACAAGGAACATCCGGTAGGCTTCGGCCGTGCCGGGTTCGGGACTTTCCCGCATTAGGAAATGATAGGCCGATGCGGCCGTGGACTGCATGGCCGGGACGCTGTGCTTACGGTCCCGGAGGATGTTATCGGTGATATGATCGTCCATATCGTCGAATCCCCTGTCGCCCTGAAAACTGGTATAGGGTTCTTCGCGGTGCTTCTCCCAGTCTTTGTCCCAATAAAAGGCAACGGCCATGCCCAGATAGCCAGCGCAGCCCAGGCAGAATTCCGGGTATTTGTTAAACACTCTCGCACCGCATCGCCGAAGAAGGACGGCGCGTAGCGCACCCAGGCCTCGTCGATGTCCGGAGTACTGAGAAGCGTTCCTTTCAGATATCCGTTGCCGGTGCAGACCTCTATGAGGTGCTGTGTGAGGTCTTCGCGGTATTTTTCTATGCTTTTTTCCATATGCAGTAATAAGCGGCCGCGGTTTCGGCCATACATAGCAGGACAAATATACAAAAATCTGCCGGAAAAGTTGTATCTTAGCAGTATGTTTGACTCGCTTTTGAAATACGACCTTGGAGAAGGAGTGGAAGCGTTCTCTACGCAGCGAGATGCAGCACTCCCCTATCCAGTCATTCAGGGACGCCAGGTGCACGGGAGCCGCATCGCTCTTGTGGACAGGCCGGGGATGACACGGGAGGAACTGGAAGGATACGACGCCTTTATGACGAACAGGCCCGACGTTGCCATATGCGTTCGTACGGCCGACTGCGTGCCTGTCCTGATGTACGACCCGGTGAACAGTGCCGTCGCGGCGGTGCATTCCGGCTGGAAGGGCACCGTCCTTCATATCTCACAGGGCGTTATCGATGCCATGCGGCAGGAGTTCGGCACCAGGGCCGAAGACTTGAAGGTCGCTATAGGCCCCGCCATCGGCCCGGACAGCTTCCAGGTGGGCGAGGAGGTGGCCGTGAAGTTCAAGGAATCCGGCTTCCCGATGGAGGACATATGGTCTTTCCGAGGGTCCGGCGACGGCACCCCCATGTCCGGAGGGCATCACATCGACCTTTTCAAGGCCAACCGCTGGCTGCTGGAACAATCCGGCGTTCCAACAGGGAACATCCAGGTGTGCGGAATTGACACCTACACCACCAGGGCATACTTCTCCGCCCGGCGCGAAGGGGTCCAGTGCGGAAGGATTATCAATGCCATTATGCTGAAATGAAGATAGAAGAAGCCATGGTGTACCTGCTGGCGACCAGCCAGCACGGGATGAAGACCGAGCAGATTGCCCGGGAGCTGGAGCTGCGCGGACTGGTCCCGAGGCGCAATGGCCGGCCTCTGGACGGGAAGGTCATAGCGGCGATTGTCTTCAAGCACCCTGAGGTGTTCTGCTTCAATGAAGGACGGGTGAGACTCTTGATGTAAACGTCCTTTAAACAGGAAAGCATCTACTTTCCGCTGATTGCCTCTTTCAGCTGCTCTTTGTCTCCGGTAAAGACATGGCCGAAAACGCCGACAGAGACCCTCTGGTCCTCGCCGTCCAGGTCCTTAATCTCACCGATGCTGCAAACGAAGTAATTCTTGACTGTGAGGCGGTTCTCGAGAAGTTGCCCCGCAATGCTGGAGCCGACCGAACCCAAAATTGCAGACAATCCCTGCGACTCCTTGTCTGAGGTCTGCAACCCGTCATTGATGGCGCCGCTGACTACTTCCATGATTGCGTCCTTGTGGTCCTGCCTGTCGGGGCACGAAATCACCGCTACGGCACCTATGCCAAGGAGGACAAGAAGGGTAATGAGTAACTTTTTCATTGTGTTCTTATTTAATGGTCATGATACAGCGCAAATATAGTCACTTTTATGAATCTGTCATCCTTTTTTAGGGAAGTACACGAAAATGATGGAGATGTCCCATTTTTCGGGACATCTCGTGCAAAAAAGGCCGATTTTGATGGAGATGTCCCTGTTTTTGGGACATCTCCATCACAGAAGAGATTCTTATGAGCGCGACATCTTCCTTGTTAACAGACAGGGAGACCCATGTAACGTCTCCTGAAACGGCGGCTTTGGGATAGTTGTAACCCCTTGTCTTGTAGCGACCGTCTTTTCTTCTGACGGGCAGGTCATCCGGACCGGCCAGAAGGTATGCCCGGTCAAACAGATATCCGTCGTTCGAGACAGCAAGCACCAACGCTCTTCTGGATTTGTTTCCCGTCGGATTACCTATCCAGAACGCTTCCCCGCCCGGAAGATTGCCGGCACATTGCTTCGAACGCGAATCTGGAATGTCTGTTTTCTTCGGTGCACTCCAGTTCTCTCCCCTGTCTTTTGAAAGGGAATACAGTTTGACAAAAGAGGAACTCTGGTCTCGCATGAACATTACCAGCGTACCGTCTTTGGCAATATACTGGCTTGGTTCGATAGATTTCCCTTCTCCTTCCGGAAAAGATGCCTTTCTCCAGCCCTTCACACCGGAGATTTCATCTGTATAAACGGGGCATAAGTTGTTTTCTGGCCGAAAATGCACTGCGCCAACGATGCGCCCATCCGGCAGTTTCAGGGGATCCTGCTCAAAAATACCGTCAACGGGACTCCCGTCTTCCATCAATACGGGCTGCGGGGCAGTCCAGAACTCGCCGTCTGCAGTGCTGATGAAAAATGCATTTCCTCCTTGCGACCTGTCCGCAGCATAAATGTAATTCACAAGTGCAGTAAGCGTGTCCCCATTCTGAATCCAGCCTCCGGGCGAAGCAAAGTACTCGTTCGCAGGATGGGCCAGCACGGTTGGACTGGACCAGTCCCTACCGTCCTTGCTTACTGAAAGCATTACTTGGGTATCCGGAGTATCTTCATCTTTTTCGGACTGTTGCCACATACAATAATAGTCACCCTTGAAAGTTGTGAATACTACATTGTTAACATATCCGTCAGACCGAAAAACCTCTATCCACTCTGCCTTATCATACTTGGATAGGCCCAGGGTAAGGGAATCTGTTAAGTCCAGTACCCATTCTGCCATACTTGGGAAGCAATGCTTACCGCCAGCCTGGCATCCAAGGAGAAGGATAAGAAGAAGACAGAATTTATGAATTTCAGATTTCATAGATGCCGTGTCCGATAACGGGATCTTGCTATTTGTTCTTTGAATTGATGCAAATAGTCACCGGCCCGTCGATGGTGACAGAGGCCGATGATACTCTCTGGACAACTACACGTAGGCTAAAGCGCCCAGGGGAAACCGTTAATCTGCTAAATCTAAGGCGGTTACACCCATGTCAAAAGTTAGCCGAGCAGCTCCTTGACCACAGTGGATATGGTTCTGCCGTCAGACAGGCCTGCGAGTGCCTTGTTGGCGGCGCCCATCACTTTACCCATATCTTTGATGGATGTAGCTCCAACCTGGGCTATGATTTCCTGTACCTTGGCCCTGACTTCCTCCACAGAGAGCTGTTTGGGAAGGTATTTCTCCATTACGGCGGCTTCGGCCAGTTCGTTATTGGCTAATTCCTGACGGCCGGCGGCCACGAACTGCTCGGCCGCTTCCTTGCGCTGTTTCACAAGTTTCTGGATCATCTTGAGGATGTCGCCGTCGGTGACGTCCTTCGCTCCCCCTTCGCTGGTTTTGAAAAGGAGGATTTCGCCCTTGATGGCGCGTACTGCGTTCATTGCCACCGCGTCCTTGGCCTTCATGGCCTCCTTGATGGCGTCCTGAATTTGCTGTTCGAGTGTCATATTGCTATATTGAATTAAAGTCATGGCTTGATTATGTTTCCAAATATACGCAAAAGATTGCAATTGTGAGACGAGGTGGACACATGAACTTGGTCGGAGCGTATTATTTTCGTATATTAGTCAGTCAAAAGGAAAAACTGATATGAGAAACGCAATCGGTTACATACTTGGATTCCTGGTCTTCGTTGCCGGCATTCCCGCATTGATGTGGTGGGTATCAGGAAGACCTTTCCCGTGGGCACCATCACTTCCCTGGGCCATTGTTGCCATCGTCCTGATGATTCCCGGACTGGCACTGAGCATCTGGTCCATCGTTCACATGAAGAAGGTCGGGGAAGGCAATCCTTTCGACGCCTACAATCACGAAGTGGCACCAAGAACCAGGCATCTGATGACGGACGGCCCATACAAGTTCACCCGTAATCCCATGCTGGTGGGTGTGTACATTTATGATATCGGTATTCTTCTATGGCTGCAAAGCTGGTGGCCGATAGCCGTATTCGCAGTGGAAGTCATACTTCTCACACTTCAAGTCCGCTCTGAGGAAAAGCGTTTGATGGCCGATTTCGGCCAGGAATACGTCGAATACAAGAAAAGAGTACCTCGATATCTGGTCAAGTAATGTGAGGTAAATGAGAATGTTTGACAAGGCATCGGACCAGTTGAAAGGGCATCTGTCCATTGCGGCAGCCTACACCATCTTCGGGCTGAATGTGGTGCTGTGCAAGGATATCGCCAATTCGCAGGCGGTAGACCCCTTCGTGCTTTTCACGCTGAGGGCCATAGGTGCAACGGTAATCTTCTGGCTCCTGTCACTTTTCACCCCGAAGGAAAGTATTAAGAAGGGAGACCTTTGGCGGATAGCACTGGCATCGTTCCTGGGACTTTTCCTTACGCAGACAACGTTTCTGGTGGGAATCACCATGGCGACATCAATTGATTGCGCCATCATAGGCACGCTCGGGCCGGTGTTCACGATGATCTTTTCCTTTTTCTTCCTGAGAGAGCCCATCACCGGGAAGAAAGCCGGCGGTGTGGCTGTTAGCCTTGCCGGTGTGATTTTCCTCATCTTCAATTCCGTTCATTCAGGGGGCGCTTCGGCAACAACTCCTCTTGGGGTCGTGATGCTCCTTCTGAACAGTCTCACGTTCTCGATGTACCTGGGGATTTTCCGGCCGCTGATATCCAGGTACAGCGTGATTACCTTCATGAAATGGGCCTTCCTCTTTGCGCTGCTGATGTCTCTGCCGCTGTCCGCCAAAGGGCTCATTACCACGGACTATGAGGCCATTCCCGTGAACGTGCGCTGGGAAATAGGTTATTTGATCGTATTTGCGACGGTAATCGCATACTATCTCATCCCATACGGCCAGAAGTACATACGCCCCACGCTGGTCAGCATGTACAATTACCTCTCCCCTGTCCTTGCCGCCGTCATTAGCATCTGGACCGGGATGGACGTAATCACCTGGCAGAAAGTTCTGGCTGCGACGGCGATTGTCGGCGGGGCTGTCCTCGTCAGCAAGAGCCGGGCGGCTGGGGCATAGCGCCACCAAGCCAAAAGGCTATTTGTTCTTGGAATCAATGCATATAGTCACCGGCCCGTCGTTCACCAGCGCCACTTTCATGTCGGCGCCGAACTCCCCTGTCCCGACAGGTTTGCAGATAGCAGACGACATGCGGCGGCAGAACTCTTCATAAAGGGGAATCGCCTTCTCGTGCCCCGCAGCCTCAATGTAGGACGGCCGATTGCCCTTTTTGGTGGACGCCATCAGCGTGAACTGGCTCACCACAATCATGTCGCCGCCTACGTCCAGCACGCTTCGGTTCATTACGCCGTTCTCGTCGTTGAAGATGCGCAGCGCTGCGGTTTTCTTCACAAGGTAGTCGATGTCTGTCCCGTCGTCCTCGTGGCCGATACCCAGCAGTATCAGCAGCCCCTCTCCGATGCATGACCTGACCGCTCCGTCTATAGTGACGGATGCAGAAGATACCCTTTGGATAACTGCGCGCATTCTACTTCGTTTTTACCTACACAAATATAATCACTTTTTATCGAAGTTATCCATAATATTTCGTATATTAGACCGGCAAATAGATAACCCTTAACCACTTACAACCATGAAAGACCAGGTACTAAAAGCAATGAAAGAGGCAGGCAAACCTGTTTCTGCCGGTGACATTACCAAGATTCTGAATGCCGACCGCAAGGAAGTCGACAAGGCTTTTGCTGAACTGAAAGAGGAGGGCGCCATCGTTTCCCCTGTCCGCTGCAAATGGGCCCCGGCCGAATAGACTATGAAAAAGGTTCTTCTTACCACAATGATTGCAGCGCTGACGTTGTCGGCCTGTGGACAAAACAAAAAAAACATGAAGACACTTGTAGCATACTTCTCCGCCACCGGCACCACTGAGGCCGTGGCCAAGGATCTGGCCGAAGTTGCCGGCGCTACTCTGTATGACATCAAGCCGGAAGTAAAATATACTGCCGCTGATCTTGACTGGCGTGACAAACAGTCCCGCAGCAGCGTGGAAATGGCCGACAAATCATCTCGTCCCGCCATCGTAAAGGACCTGAAGGATGCCGACAGCTACGATGTCATCTACATAGGCTTTCCCGTATGGTGGTATACAGCCCCTACCATCATCAATACATTTATTGACACCTACGGCTTCAAGGGCAAGACGGTCATCTTGTTCGCCACCTCTGGCGGTAGTAGCATTGCCGGCGCCGACAAGCAGTTCCACGAGCAGTATCCGGACATCAACTGGAAGGACGGCAAGCTGCTGAATGATGCGACTAAGAAAGATTTGAAAGCCTGGGTGAAGTAAACCAACCTGGGAAGGGCCGAAGTGATGGAGGTGTCCCATTTTTCGGGACACCTCGTGCAAAAAAGGCCGATTTTGATGGAGGTGTCCCATTTTTCGGGACATCTCCATCACTTATAAATATGTGAATGAGGCAGAGAAATCTTTACTATACCAAATTCATTTTTTCAAACTTGTAGCCAAGGCGGCAGAGTTCGATGGCAGCGCCTATTTTGAACATCACTTCTACGCTGACAAGGAACATCCGGTAGGCTTCGGCCGTGCCGGGTTCAGGGCTTTCGCGCATCAGGAAATGATAGGCTGATGCGGCCGTGGACTGCATGGCTGGGACGCTGTGCTTACGGTCCCGGAGGATGTTATCGGTGATATGATCGTCCATATCGTCGAATCCCCTGTCGCCCTGAAAACTGGTATAGGGTTCTTCGCGGTGCTTCTCCCAGTCTTTGTCCCAATAAAAGGCAACGGCCATGCCCAGATAGCCGGCGCAGCCTAGGCAATACTCCGGGTATTTGTTGAACTCGCGCACAGCATCGCCGAAGAAGGACGGCGCGTAGCGTACCCATGCATCGTCAATGTCGGGTGAATTCAGCAAAGTTCCTTTCAGATATCCATTGCCGGTGCAGACCTCAATCAGGTGCTGCGTGAGGTCGTCACGGTATTTTTCTATGCTTTTTTCCATATGCAGTATTAAGCTGCGGCTTGTTTCGGTCAGGTCAAGTGCCGTATGTGATTAATAGAGGCATAACATCGCAAAGATACAAATTATTTGCAACCCGGTTGCACTGTTCGCTGTGTATCTTTGTCAGCGATATGAACAAAAACAATCAGTTCGGTTTCAGTAAAAAACCACTTGTGGGAATCCGTGAGGGTCTTAGGGACTGGGGGCTTCCATTTGCCGGAATATTAGCCATCACAGCTGTACTGGTGGCCTTTTTTGCTTTATTTATTCATTTCGGCAGCGGGATGGAACCCGTTGTTCCGCCGCATCTGGACGACGGCGAGGCGGTGGATTCCTCCCCCACCAGGCTGGCTTTTATGTGTCTGGCTTTTGTGCTTGCCTTCCTGTTTGGATGGCTTGCGTGTAAAAAAGGACGGGAGGGAAAGATTCTTCCTGCCTTCTTGCTGGGCTATACCGGTGGTACGCTCCTTTGGCAGTCCACGGGCGAATGCGCCTGGCATTTCAGCATTGTATCCGATGATTACTTGATGTGCTTCCCGCACATTGAAGGGGCATCGGCCTTGATTCTGGTTATCGTCACTTCCATTCTGCTGATCTATTGTTACCGCCGAAACGCATTTGACTGGGGTGTATGGGTTTTTGTCCTGTCCTTTATCGGCAACTGGTTCGGACATTTCGTCCTTATCGGCACCTATCCTATGGTGAGCGGCCTGATGGAAGAGGACGTTTGGTTCAGGGGCGCGGGGCTGACTATCGGCCTTGTTACCGTATTGACGGCGCTCTTTATGAACTTCTATTCGGCCCGTACCAGGCAGGCAAGGCTTTGCTGCTGCCTGATGCTCTATTTCGGGATCGGCATCATTGTTACGGGCGTGAGCGGGATCTGAATATTGCCGGAGTCAGGGCCATATACGACAGACCGTACTCTGTCGCCAAGATTGGAACCTTGATAAGGACGTACGTATTTTGAAAAGACTAACGCATCATCAGTATTTTGATAACTCTAAACGACAAATATTTGAATTTTTTTCTATATTTGTAAAAATCAAGCACTGAAACAATGAGTCAGACTTCTTTAAACACGGTTTTGGAGGCGTTTCGCCAGCAGGTGAAAGCCTGTCCCAATCAACCCTCAGTGGTCTATGAAAATATCCAATTAAGCTACTCCGAAGTAGACCGCCTGACGGACAACCTTGCTGCCTATATAGAGTCTAAAGTGCCACCAAAGAGCGTTGTGGGCATCATGCTGGGCCGCAACGAATATATGATGCTGGCACCGCTGGGTGTGCTCAAGGCAGGGTGCGCCTATCTCCCGCTGGACCCTTCATACCCGCCGGAGCGCCTCAATTTCATGATGAAAGACGCTGGCGCCAAGATGCTGGTGGCCGATGAGGAGCTCCTTCCCATCCTGAAGGAGTACAAGGGCCCCGTCCTGAAAACCGCCGACATCCGCAAACTGCATCCCGGCACACCCAAGGCACAGCCGCCCAAACCGGAGGACCTGTTCATCCTGCTGTACACCAGCGGCACCACCGGCACGCCCAAGGGCTGCATGCTCTGCCACAAAAACATTTACGCCTTTTGCAGCCACCACGGCGAGCTCATGGGCATGGACCATACCACCCGCATGACAGCCTACGCCAGCTTTGGCTTCGACGCCTTTGTGGCGGACCTGTACAGCGCTATCATCAGCGGTGCCACCCTCTACATTATCCCGGATCGCATCCGGCTCAACCTGCCCGCCCTGCACGAGTATTTTGAGCAAAACGGCATCACCTGCTGCTTCATGACCACCCAGGTGGCCACCCAGTTCGCCATCAACTATCCGGACTGCAAGGGCCTCAAAATTCTGTACACCGGCGGCGAAAAAATGTCCAGCTTCCCGCTGCCTCACTACCGCCTGTTCAACTGCTATGGTCCCACGGAAACCATTTGTTACGTGGTGTATGAAGAGGTGAAAAAGCAGGAAGAAAACATCCCTATCGGCCGGCCGATGAAGGACATCAAGGTCTATATTGTCAAAGACGGCAAGCAAGTTCCCAAGGGGGAGCCGGGAGAACTCTGGATTACCGGTAAGCAGGTGGGCCTGGGTTACCTCAACCGGCCCGACAAAACGGCTGAAGTGTTTGTGAAGAACCCCTTTGACAAGGATCCCGATTACAGCACAGCCTACCGCACCGGAGACATCGTCCGCGAGAGGGAAGACGGAAAGATAGAATATATGGGCCGAAAGGACGGCCAGGTCAAGATCCGCGGCTTCCGCATCGAGCTCAAGGAAGTGGAGGCCATCATTCGTGAATTCCCGGACATCAAGGATGTTACGGTTCAGGCCTTTGACGAGCCCGGCGTGGGCGCCGGCAAGTTCCTGGCGGCCTACATCGTGAGCCCCAAGGAAATCAATATCCAGGAACTGGATGAGTTCATTGCCAGCAAGAAGCCTCCGTACATGGTGCCGGCGGTTACCATGCAGATAGAGGCCATTCCCCTTAACGTAAACCAGAAGGTGGATGTAAAGGCCCTGCCCAAGCCGGAACCCCAGGAGCACAAACCGGAAGCCCATGTGGCCCCGCTCAACGTGCTGGAAGAAGAAATCAGCAACATCATCAAGGAAAGTGTAGGCATCGGCGGTTTTGGCCTTACAGACCCTCTGTACTACAGCGGCCTGTCTTCACTGGGAGCCCTTCGCCTGGCCACCGAGCTGTACAAGCGCTACGGACTGGAGCCGGACATGAACAGCTTTGCCAAGACAGCCAGCCTGCAAAGTATTGAAAACGACGTCCTTAAACTTCTCCTGTCCCAGGACAGGAACAAGGCGGCCGAAGCGGAAAGCACGGAGGACGAACCCCAGGAACTCACCTTCCAGCAGACCGGTCTGTACCTGGACTGCGTCCGGAATCCTTCCTCCACAGCCTACAACCTGCCGTTTATCCTCACCTTCCCGGAAGATACGCAGGTGTCGGCCCTTAAAAAGGCCCTGTTGGCCATTCTGGAGGCTCATCCGGGCGTTACCGGACGGTTGCAGCAAAAAGATGGGAAAGTCTATCTGGTGCCCGGAAAACCAGACCCGGAGATCCCGTCCGTCAAGCTCCGTAACGAAGACGATTATGAGGACCTCAAAGAGGCCTTCATGCAGCCTTTCGACCTCTCCGGACCGCTCTACCGGCTTAATATCGTCCAGACGCCCGGAAAACTGCGCCTGATGGCCGATTTCCACCACCTCATCTTTGACGGCCACTCCTACGATGTACTCCTGGCCCAGCTCGCGGCGGCCCTGGAAGGCAAGGAGCCCGAGAAAGAAGACTATACCTACTTCCACTACGCCAAAGACCAGAAAGACTACCAGGACAGCGACGAATTCAAACAGGCCGAAGCCTTCTTCGCGGACCAGATGGCCGGCAAGGAAGACGAAACCGGCGTCATCCCGGACAAGAGACCGCAGGAAGACGAGGTGGGTCACGAGGTCTGGCTTCGTAAGAAGATCGGGGCCGATGTCATGGCTCGTTGCCATGCTCTGGGCATCTCGCCGGCCAGTTACTTCCTGGGCGCCGCCTTTGTAACCGTAAGTGCCTTCTGCGGCAGGCAGAAAGTGTTTATGTGCACCGTGGCCAACGGCCGCGGAGACATGCGCTGCGCCAACACCTTCGGAATGTTCGTCAACACCATGCCGCTCTCGGGAGAAGTCGGGGAGCAGAAGGTGGGGGATTTCCTCAAAGAGACGGACCGCAACTTTGCCACTACTCTCTCTTTCCAGTACTACCCCTTTGCCAGGGTGTCTTCGGCCTTCGACTTCCATCCGGCCGTGATGCTGGCCTATCAGGTGGGGCTGGTGGAGAAACACTCCATTAACGGAAAACCGCTTGAAGACGAGATCCTTACGCAGGACACGCCCAAGTTCCCCCTGAGTATCTTCATCGAGGGCACGGAAGAAGCCCCTGAACTGGCACTGGCCTATGACGACAGCCAGTATACCGAGCCGCTGATCCAGTCCTTTGCAGACACCATGGAGTGTGTGGTGAGAGGTATGCTCGAGGATGTTGCCCTCACGGATATTCCCTTCGTGGACGGCGAGCGCCTCAAGAAGCTGGACAGCTTCAACAACTATATCCAGGAGGTAGACCTGAGCCAGACCGTGGTAGACTTGTTCCGCAAACAGGCCCAGTCCACCCCGGATGCTCCGGCCGTGCTCTTTGAGGGCAAAACCATCAGCTACAAGGAGCTGGACCGCTATACAGACGCCCTTGCAGCCAAAATCCTCTCCTTCGGCCTCAAGGACGAAGACGTGGTGGCTGTACTCATCGGCCGCAACGCCTGGATGACCAAGGCCTCCCTGGCGGCCCTGAAGACCGGTTGCGCCTATCAGCCGCTGGATCCTTCCTACCCGCCGGAGCGCCTCAATTTCATGATCAAGGATTCCCACGCCAAACTCCTCATCGCCGACAAGGAACTGGTTCCGCTTGTAGGAGAGTACGAGGGTCCCGTGCTCACCACCGGCCAGCTGGACAACCTGCCGGAAGGCAAGCCTACAGCCGGGCCCAAGCCGGAAAGCCTTTTTATCCTGCTCTACACTTCCGGTTCCACCGGTACGCCCAAAGGCTGTATGCTGGAACAGCGCAACCTGGTCAATTTCTGCGCCTGGTACCGGGACTATTACAATCTCAAGCCCGGTGACAGGGTGGCCGCCTTTGCCAGCTATGGCTTCGATGCCAATATGATGGACCAATACCCCGCCCTTACCAGCGGAGCCTGCGTCTGCATCATTCCCGAAGACGTAAGGCACGATTTGAGTGCCTTGAACCGCTTCCTGATAGACAACGGCGTCACGCACAGCTTCATGACCACCCAGGTGGGCGTGATGTATGCCCGTAACTTCCCGGACAATCCCGTCCTCAAACACCTGTCAGTGGGTGGAGAAAAACTCATTTCCATGCCGCCGCCTTCCTATGCATTCTACAACGGCTACGGCCCCACGGAATGCACCATCTTCTCCTCCATCTTCAAAGTCCTGGAACGCGAGGACAACATCCCCATCGGCCATCCTCTGTCCAATGTCCAGCTGTATGTGTCGGACCAGAAGATGCGCCGCCTGCCCATTGGCGCTGCCGGTGAACTGTTCATCGGCGGTCAAGGCGTGGGACGCGGGTACCTCAACAATCCCGAGAAGACGGCCGAAAGCTTCATTGAGAACCCTTACCAGCCCGGCGTACGGCTGTACCGCTCCGGGGATATCGTGCGTTTCCGTCCGGACGGAAACGTTGAATTTGTGGGCCGAAAAGACCGCCAGGTCAAGATCCGCGGCTTCCGCATCGAGCTCAAGGAAGTGGAGGGTGTGCTACAGGAATTCCCGGGCGTGAAGGATGTGACCGTACAGGCCTTCGACGCCCCGTCCGGCGGCAAGTTTCTGGCCGCATATGTGGTGGCCGACGGCACATTTGATTCCAAAGCCGCTGCAGACTTCATCCGCGAACGCAAGCCGCCGTACATGGTTCCCGCTGCGTGGATGCAGCTGGACGCCATCCCGCTCAATGTGAATCAGAAGGTGGACCGCAAGGCCCTGCCGGAGACCACGCCTTCCTCCGTGGACGAGTATATTGCGCCTGTAGGAGAGACGGAAAAGGCCCTCTGCGACATCTTTGCAGAGATTCTGGGTGTAGAAAAAGTAGGTGCCACGGATTCCTTCTTCGACCTTGGAGGATCCTCCCTCATGGTCACAAACGTGATGGTGAACGCAGAGAAACAGGGGCTGAATTTTGCCTATTCCGATGTCTTCTCCCATCCTTCGGCCCGCTCCCTGGCTGCCTTCCTGAAGGGGGACGAGGGCACGCACGAGCAGGACAGCAACATCACCGACTACGACTATTCGGCCATTGATACCCTGCTGGCGCAGAACAACCTGGAGTCCTTCCTCAAGGGAAAGCGCATGCGCCTGGGCAAGAACATCCTCCTTACCGGCGCCACCGGGTTCCTTGGCATCCATGTGCTCAAGGAACTGCTGGAAACAACAGGGCCGGATACCACAGTCTGGTGTCTCCTCAGAGAAAAGGGGGCCCTGACTCCGGAGCGCCGCCTCAAGGAAATGTTGGTGTACTACTTTGACAAAGACTACCGCAGCCTGGTTGGAACGCGCATCAAGCCCGTGGCGGGAGACATTACCCTGCCCGAGACACTGGCTCCGCTGACGGACATCGACATGGTGTTCAACTGCGCCGCCAACGTGAAGCATTTCTCCAAGGGAACGGACATCGAAGACATCAATTACGGCGGCGTCAAGAACCTGGTAGACCTCTGCGAAAAGAACGGAGCCTACCTGGTGCACGTATCCACCGAGAGCGTGGGCGGCCTTACCCCGGGCAATGTTCCGGATACCCTCACCGAGCAGATGCTCTTCTTTGGCCAGCTCACGGACAACCAGTACGTGCACTCCAAGTTCCTGGCCGAAAGGCACATCCTGGAGCATATGGTTCACGGAAAGCTCAAGGCCAAGATCCTGCGCGCCGGCAACCTGTCACCCCGTGCCCGGGACGGTGAGTTCCAGGTGAACCTCAATGCCAACGCCTCCATGGGCCGGCTCAAGGCCCTCAAGATGCTGGGCGCCTGCCCGTTCCAGATGCTGGAAGGCCAGATGGAGTTCTCGCCCATCGACCAGTCTGCCCAGGCCATGGTGCTGCTGGCTACTACGCCGCTGGAGAACTGCGTTTTCAACGTATCCAACAACCATATCATCCCCATGGACGATATCTTCACTCGTCTGGAGAAGATTGACGGACAGCCGCTGGAATATGTAGAAATGGACGAATTCGCCCGCCGCGTGGAGAAGGCAAACGCCAACCCCGCCAAGACCCGTATCATGGCGCCGCTGGTGGCCTACCAGCAGTCCAACGCAGAAACGGAGGGCGTGGAAACCCTGGCTTCCACCGTGTATACGATGCAGATCCTGCACCGGCTGGGCTTCCGTTGGGACCACACATCCTCCCGGTACGTGGACATGATCTTCGAAATGCTGCGCACCCTGCAGTATTTCGGATAGGAGCCGCTTTTCGCGCCCGCTACCCGCCGCAGCGCGCCCGAGGCCCATCCGGGTGCATGAATAATGAAATAGCTGAAAAGTGTTGAATATGTTTGGAAAGCCGCATGGAAAAAACATACGATTTATCTGAAGTGCTGAAGGTAGCATCCGAGGCAGGGCATATCCTTCTTGAGAACGGGGCGGAGATTTCCCGGGTGGAGGACATCATGTCACGCATAGCCAACCATTATGGAGTGGATTCCGGAAGCTTCTTCGTTCTGTCCAACGGGATCTTCACTACCGGCAATTCAGAGAAAGTATCCAAGGCCGGCGGCCAGGCCTCTACTTATGCCAACGTGGAGTTCATCCCTCTACGGGGCGTCCAGCTCTCGAAGGTAAGGGCCGTCAATCAGCTTAGCTATGACATTGTTGGTGGCCTATGCTCACTTGAAGAAGCACGTGAGCGCCTGCGCAGCATAAGGGCAATCCCTGCAAAGCCCGTCTGGGAGCAGATTCTGGCAACAGGATTGGGAGCATTCGGGTTCTGCGCAGTGTTCGGCGGCGGATACCTGGACTGCACCGCTGCCATGGTGGTCGGGTTAATCCTCGGCGTATGGATGATCTTTGTGAGCGGCCGATACCTTTCCAAGATAGTGGGCGGAATCAGCAACGCCCTTTTGGCCAACCTTCTTTGCATCTGTTTTTGGAAAATTGGCTTCGGGGAAAGCCTGAGCAATATTATCATCGGCGCCATAATGCCGCTCATACCGGGAGTCCCCTTTGTGAATGGCGTCAGGGACCTGGCAAATTCCGATTATCTGGCAGGGATGACACGGCTTACCGATGCCATGCTTGGCTTCTTCTGCATCGCCATCGGTGTAACGGCATCTTTCCTCCTGGACGGGGCCATCTTCGGAGGCATCGTAGAGCTCCAGGGAATCAGCGTCAGTTCCGAGACGGAATCATACCTCCTGCAAGCCATTGCCGCCATAGTGGGAACAATGGCCTTTGCCTCAATTTACGGCGTAGACCGCATACAGTATCCGGGCATGGGAATCATCGGGGCGCTGGGGTGGATGGCCTATCTCCTTCTGGTCCGGCAGGCGGGAGCTACAGCTCCTGTGGCAGCTCTTTTTGCTGCCATGCTGGTGTGCCTGATGGCCCGTTTCATGGCTGTCCCGTCCCGTTGTCCAGCCCAGCTGTTCCTAATCTGCGGATTGTTTACCCTGGTGCCCGGAGCAGGTATCTTCTGGTCCACATACTACCTGACGGCCGGTCATATTGACATGGCCGGCACAGTCGGTTTCATGGCATTGAAAGTAGCCGTGGCCATTGTTCTGGGAATAGTTTTCGCAATGGAACTGCCTCAGCGCCTTTTCTCCAGAAAGAACAGTGCTCACTGATGCAGGGCCCATGCCAGCATTGCCGCACCGGGATGGAAGGGCAGCTGCTTCCGATGCTCGCCATGTCGGCCTTCAGGAAAGATAGCTACGCTCTCCTTGTCTTGCCGAATAGTACGGACGGCTTCGTGAATCCAGGAAACAACGGAACACCGTGCTCACTACCGGCCCGTCCAAATGGCCGGTGTGGCTGATGATGAGCACCGACGGGCTGTCAAGACGCCCCCTGCGCTTTGGTGGCTCTTTCGGCCCAGATGACGCCGATAAGGATGGCCACGGAGCCGACTGCGGCCATAAGCGTCATCCTTTCCCCCAGAAAAGCCATGGCGCTCAGGAGCGTGAAGACGGGGTTCAGGTACACGTAATTGGTAGATGTAACATTGCCCAGTTTGTCTATGACCACATTCCAGGCAAGGAAGCAGACCAGGGAGGCAATGAGCCCCAGGAACAGGAGGTTTCCCCAAACTGCAGTCTGGCAGAGGATATCGGCCGAAAAAGAGTCCTTGCATCCGCCCAGGAAGGGCAGGATGGTGACCAGACCGTAGAAAAACACTTTTCTGGTGGCCGTCAGTGTGCCATACTCGCGGGTAATCTGGCCCATGAAAAGGCTATATACAGCCCAGCACAGAGCAGCGCCGATAGCCATCAAATCCCCTGCCGCCGAGAGTTGCACCTTCTTCCCTTCGAACACCATCAGAGACATACCCATGAGGGCCAGGATGGTTCCGCCGATTAAGGGCCAGCCCAGGCGCACTTCTTCCAGACCTCTGGCAAAGCGGCTTTTGCCATATCGGCTGTAAAGAATGGTAAATATAGCAGTAAAGAGCGGCGCCGAGCATACAAGAAAAGCCACATTGCATGCCTGCGTATAGGCCAGGGCCGTGTTCTCTGTAAGGAAATAAAAAGAGCCTCCCGTGATTCCCAGAATCAGAAAAACCAGCTCATCTTTCCATCCGTTCCAGATTCTGTACGGTTTCCGTGAAAGGACAATGTAAATCCACAGGCCGATATAGGCCAGGATAAAACGGCATACGAAAATGGCCGCCGGCCGCATCCCAGCCCCGATGAGCGCCTTCGTACACACGAAAGTAACGCCCCAAACCGCCACGACGGCCAGTGCCAGGAGATGGTATTTCAATGACGACTTTTCCACGGATACAAAGATAATTCAAACTCAACGACCGTCCAAATCTTTGCAAGGTCCCACCAGGGGAAGTACACAAGCTCACGACAGGAAAGAGCGGGCGGTGAGGGCCGAGTGTCGCCGGTGGTGCCAGTCGATGGACCACCGGGAACACCCTTATGTCATACCGAGCGAAGCGAGAGTATCTCCGTGAGCAAAAACGGCCTCTGGTGCTCACAGGAGCGCAATAGCGACGTGTCCGTGAGCAAAACAGGCCTCTGGTGCTCACAGGATTCGAGAAGTGCACGAGGTGTCCCAAAATCAGGGACACCTCGTGCACTATGATATATCAAAATCCCTGCAGCGGGAGCATCAGTGTCAGAAGCAACAGCACGAGACCCAGCACCAGCAGGGCCACTACAATTTTCCATATCCATCGAACCCATTTCCCGTAAGGGACACGGGCCATTGCGAGGGCTGCCATGAGTACGCCCGAAGTGGGGGTTATCATATTGGTGAAGCCGTCTCCGAACTGAAAGGCCAGGACCATCGCCTGCCTGGAAACGCCAACCAGGTCCGAGAACGGAGCCATGATAGGGATAGTGATAGCGGCCTTCGCAGTAGCGCTTGGAATAAGAACGTTAATCACGGCTTGAATGAAGTACATCGCCGATAGTGACGCCACTTCCCCATTGCCGTCCAGGCCGTTCTGCATGGCATGAAGGATGCTGTCCACCACCTTTCCGTCCTGCAGAATAACGATGATTCCCGATGCAAGGCCCACCACAAGGGCCGCGGACAGAATGTCTTTTGCACCCGCAATGATCTCATCGGCAATCTTGCCTGCCGGGAAACCCGCTATAATGCCGCACAGGATGCCCATGGCCAGGAAAAGGCCTGTGATTTCGGGCATGTACCAGCCCCAGCAGGTCACACCAACCACAAGAGCGACCACAGTAAGGAAAAGGACAGCAAGTATCCAGGATTGCCGGCTTGTCAGGGGCGCAGAGGCAACGGTCTCTACCTCTCCCCCGGCCTTGCGAGTCTTCCTTGCATAAAGCACAACGAAAACACATAGCAGGGCCGTCAGAAATCCCCAACAGAAAACGCGGTATCCCATCCCGGAGAAGGGCGGAAGGTCTGCCATGCCTTGCGCAATGCCAACTGTGAAGGGGTTCAGAAAAGCGCTGGAAAAGCCGATGTTAGAGGCGACATAGACCACCAGAAGGCCCATGATGGCATCATAGCCAAGAGACACCACCAGCGGCACCACAATCCCTACGAAAGGTATGGTTTCCTCGCTCATTCCGAAGACCGCCCCTGCAAGTGAGAAAAGTATGGTCAGCGCAACAAGGACAATCTTATCCTTCCTGCCGATGCCCGAAATCAGCCGCCTGATCCCTGCATCGACCGCCCCCGTGGCATTGAGGAGCCAGAATACGCCACCCACCACCAGGATAAAGACGATGATGCCCGCCTGCTTCACAAAACCATGATAGACGGCCGAAAATACCTGCCAAGTCTGCGGTACGGCATCGGCCTGTTGATAAGTGAGCGCCCCGTCCTCCCCCGTGATATACTGCCCTCCGGGAAGAATCCAGGTAAGGACAGCGCACAGCACAATCAGGACTGCTATGAGGACATAAGTATTGGGTAGTTTACGCATTTCAGTCCAGTGTGATGCTTTCAATTCTAAAACGTAATGTTCCGGATGGGACCTGAGCTTCGGCAATTTCACCCACTTTTTTACCCATCAGGGCCGCTCCGATTGGAGATTTCAGCGATATCTTGCCGGCCTCCAATTCCATCTCGTGGGGGCTGACTATCTGAAAGGTCATGCGGGTGTTGGTCGATAGATTAGTGAATTCGACCCGGCTCAAAAGGGTGACCTGGTCTTTGGGGAGGACGTCGGGGCTCAGCACACGCGCATGCTCAAGGATATTCTGCAGGAAACGGATGCGGCTGATGGTCTTTCCCTGAAGGCGCCTTGCCTCACGGTATCCCGCATTATCGCTCCGGTCCCCTTGCGCGCTGGTTTCCGCAAGGTCTTCCTGTACTTTGGGATAAACCTCGTTGATAAGATGCTTCAACTCGGCCAGTAATTCGTCGTATCTTTGCTTTGACAGGTATTCCATGGTCTATACTATTGCCGTGCAAAGATACAGATTATTCCTGTCACGGCATACGACCTCGGTCACGTTTTGACCGGTTTCATGACCTTCGCAGTCATGGGATACACTCGCTTCGCTCGGTATGACAGAAGGGGCTCGGTATGACAGAAGGGCTCCTTTATGACTTTCTTCCTGTCATACCGAGCGAAGCGAGTGTATCTCAGACCGTGAATGATATGATAATATTTTTTAATAACTTTGCGGACAAACAAGACATAGCAGTATGAAGAAACTCAGTATCGTTATTTTAGCCATCGCATCTATCATGCTGACCAGTTGCAAGTCGCAGGAGTGCGCACCCTCTGCGCTGGACATCATCATGTCCCGCACCAGTATCCGCAGTTTTACCGGGGACCCTGTGTCCAAGGAGCAGCTGGAGACCATTCTGAAAGCCGGAATGGCCGCTCCGTCCGCCATGAACGGCCAGCCATGGCGCTTTGTGGTAGTGACTGACAAGGAGAAGATTGCCAGCGTTTTCGGTTCTGGTTTCCGGGGCGAAATGTTCACCCAGGCCGGTGCCGTAATCGTAGTCTGCGGAGAGACCACACAGATGCGCAAGCCTTTCGGCCAGCCGGATGCTCCCGAGGAAGAAATGCCCAATAAGTTCTGGTACGAAGACTGTTCCGCCGCTGCCCAGAATATTCTCCTGGCGGCGAAAGCCCTTGGACTGGGAGCCGTTTGGACTGCCGGTTATCCTGCCATAGAACGCGTATCTTCCATCGCCTACGCTTTGGGAATTCCCGAGAAAGTGATTCCGCTTTGCGTCATCCCCGTCGGCGTACCGGCCGAAAATCCGGAGCCCAAGGACAAGTGGAAACCCGAGAACATCCACTGGGAACAGTGGTGATTATTTATTAATCCTATCTCCCAAGAAGAGGTTTATCTTTGTCAGCAACTTCTGCCCTTTAAGATACGGCATGTTAATATGGGACGCCGACGGGAAGTCGCAGATGGCTTTCCCGGCCATGATGCTGGTTATTCGGCGCATCTTCTCCCGGTGCTCCGGAGTATCCCACACCGGGCCGAAATACTGCCTTCCCATAACCTCGTAGAAACGGATCATCTGCTTGCGGTTCATGTGGAAAAAGCGAAGGAGCAGCGGATTGGGGCCATAGAAGCTAATGTGGGACATGATGCTGAAATCCAGGAGCGGGTCTCCGTATGCGAAATCACCAAGGTCTATCCAGTACAATTTCCCTTCAGCAGTTATGATGTTGCAGGGATTTATGTCGCCGTGCAGGCAGGTTGTGGCTGGTTCCAGTTCGTCAATATAACCGATGAGCCTTGTCTTGATTTTGTCGGGAAGCCGGGGGCATGCGGCAATCAAATTCCTGGTAAGCCGGCTTCGGCTGTCGAAGATACTGGTGTCGCAGGGAATGGCGTGCAGCGCTTTGGCGAAGTCGGCAGTAATGCAGGCCAGTTCCTCCAGACGATCGGGATGGTCGGCGATTATACTTCCGAATGACTGCTTGCCCTGAATGCGCTGGACTATCATTCCGTAGCGCTTCCCGTCGGTGACAAATTCGTATGGTTCGGCCGATGGGATGCCCATGTCATAAACGGCTTTGGAACGCACGAATTCCTGCAGTATCTTGCTTTCCGGAATGTCCGGCCTGTTGAGTTTCAGAATTACAGAATCGTCCTTTTTGTTGTAAAATGATTCGCCGAAAGCTCCGCCGCCGAAGGATTCCCATTCATCAAGATTGACTAACTTAGCCTCCATATTATTTGACCTCTGTTAATTCTCCTGTCACTGAGTCTATGATGAACCCCCTCACGGTGACATCCTTAGGCACAAGTGGGTGATTGACTATGCTTTCGACGGTCTTCCGGACCGATGCCTCTGTATCGTGGAACCCTTCCAGCCACTCTTCGATGCCGTTCCCCTCCCACTCAGCCAAGGTGCTTTCGGCGATGCCCCGCTCCAGCATGTGCGGCTTGAACTCCTTGTAGCTCATGTGGCATGCCCCGCAAGTTGAGTGATGGATAACCATCACCTCATTGACTCCAAGTTCATAAATAGCCACCAGAAGTGACCGGATGGAAGAATCCGTCTCAGTCGGGACAATCCCACCTGCGTTCTTGATAATCTTCGCGTCTCCGTTCTTAAGGCCCAAGGCTTCCTGCAAAAGCACCGTCAGGCGCGTATCCATACATGTAAGGATGGCAAGCTTCTTGGCCGGAAACTTGTCCGTAACAAAGGGCTCGTACGCCTTCCTGGCAACGAAAGCCCGGTTGTGGTCAAGGATGTTGTTTATCATATCAAATTCAGGAAAACGGTAATTACACCTGTATTGATGAGGTCGACGAACATAGCGCCGATAATGGGGATAACGAGGAAGGGACCGGACGTATAGTGATACTTGTAGCAGACGGCCGACATGTTGGCCATTGCATTGGGCGTAGCGCCAAGGCCGAATAAAGGAACAGCGTAAAAAGCGAAACGATAAGCCCGCCGGAAACCGGAGCAGGGATACAGAAACGCTTGAGAAAAGCTATTTTCCGTGTAAGAAACATGCCCAGAAGAAGGGCCAGTACGCCAACCCCGGCGCTTGCATGCATGTCCAGTGATAAAAACCGTTCCATTTTTACAAAGATAAGAGAAATATCGCGAAAATGATTATCTTAGCAGAACTAAATGGATACGCTGCTTATGATTTCTTTCACCTGCGATTACAGCGAGGGCGCACATCCCCTCATACTCAAAAGGCTGGCCGATACCAATCTGGTCCAGGAGCCCGGCTACGGGTTTGATTCGTTCTCGGAAAGCGCCCGTGAAAAGATCCGGTCGGCCATAGGAATACCCGACGCCGACGTATTCTTCCTGGTTGGCGGCACCCAGACCAACGCAACGGTTATCGACAGCCTGCTTAAAGGGTTCGAAGGGGTTATGGCCGTGCAGACGGGCCACATTGCAGTACATGAATCCGGAGCCATTGAATTCGGCGGCCATAAAGTGCTCACGCTGCCTTCGCACGATGGTAAAATGGATGCCTGCGATCTTGAAGCATACTTGGAGAGATTCTACGCCGACGGCGCCTGGGAGCACATGGTAATCCCCGGGATGGTATACCTGTCTTTCCCCACTGAATACGGGACATTATATTCGAAAGAAGAAGTCACGCGCATCAGGATAGTATGCCAGAAGTATAGTCTCCCCCTCTTTGTGGACGGAGCCCGGCTTGGCTACGGCCTTGCCAGCGATGCGTGCGACCTTACCCTTCCCGAGCTGGCGCAGTTGAGTGATGCTTTTTACATCGGCGGAACAAAGGTTGGTGCCCTGTGCGGAGAAGCAGTTGTATTCCCCCGCAAGGCCCCGGCACACTTTTTCACCACTGTCAAACAGCACGGCGCCCTTCTTGCCAAAGGCCGGCTTACGGGTATTCAGTTCGACACCCTGTTCACGGACGGCTTGTATATGAAAATTGCCCGCAACGCCATAGAACGGGCCATGGAAGTAAAAAGAGTGTTTGCCGATATGGGCATACCATTTTTCATTGACTCCCCTACCAATCAGCAGTTCCCCATTCTGACTAAGGAGCAAATGGATTCCCTGGAAGGCAAGGTTCTGTACGAAGTCTGGGAAACCCTACCCGACGGCCGCGCGGTCACGCGCTTTGCCACCAGCTGGGCCACCACTCCGGAGCAAATCGAGCAGCTGAAAAATTATTGCATGCACTAAGAATCATGAAAAAACTTTTATTCATTTTTTCAGCGCTACTACTGACCATTGCCTGCGGTCATGAGAGACTCCGCAACGGAGACCTCATTTTTGTAGGGCTCCCTGAGGATTACATTGTAGAAAACGGTTCGATGGATGCCGCAATTTCTTCTGCCACCTGCGAAGATGGAGACCTTAACCTGATACATGTAGCCATTGCCGAAGTCAAGGCCGACAGCGTTTGGATTATCGACGCAACCATAGCGCACGGAGTGGACCGGCACCCGCTGGATACATTCCTGAAGGATTTTACACTAAGGGACGGCAGCTATCCGGAGTTCATCGTTAAACGCGTCCGTGGCGTCGATGCCGATGCCGCCGTGGAAAGGGCCAAGACCTTCTGCGGCCGGGGATACGACGTCCGCTTCCTCCCGGATAACGAGGAAATGTACTGCTCAGAGCTTGTTCAAGCCTGCTATCTTGATAGAGATGGCCAGCCCGTCTTCAATAGTGAGCCGATGAACTGGCTTGCCCCCGACGGCACCATGCCACCGTACTGGGAATGGCTTTTCGGCCAGCTTGGAATGTCTGTCCCCCAAGGCCTACCCGGCACCAACCCGCAGATAATGTCCCGGGCCGAATGCCTGACGGAAGTTAGCGATTGCCTCCAGAGGGATTGACTGTTCCTGGCGGGAGATTCCCGGTCGGAGCCGGGAATGACGGCGTAGTGACGGAGATGTCCCTGTTTTTGGGACATCTCCATCACTTTCGGCCTTTTTCGCACGAGATGTCCCATTTTTTGGGACATCTCCATCACTTTACTTGCAGAAAAAGAAATACCACGCAGCCCACTGGAGGGGGATGCCTTTCGCGTGGCCTATGGTCCGGTAGCCTTCGTCCTGGACTGTGCCGTCTTCACGTACGTGACCGATAGTGCGATACGATGAGTCCTGGATAGTCCCGTCGTTCCGAATATGCCCCACAGTCCTGTAGCTTCCGTCCTGAACAGTCCCGTCACTCCTGAGGTGGCCGACAGTACGATAGCTCCCGTCCTGCACCGTTCCGTCGCTGCGGATGTGGCCGATTGTGCGGTAGCTGGCGTCCTGGATTGTACCGTCGGACTTGATGTGGGCAACAGTCCGGTAGCCGGAATCCGTCACCTGCTGAGCATTGGCGGTGATTGAAAAAGCCAGGACAGAGATCAGTAAGAGAATGAAACGTTTCATAATTACTTGTTCTTCGAGTCAATACAAATGGTTACCGGCCCGTCAATAGTAACGGAAGCCGACGACACTCTTTGGACCACTACTCTCATATTTTCTTCTTGCCAAACGGGAAAATACTTGCGATGGCCAGCTTGAAATGCTTTATTCCAAAAGGAATACCAACTATGGTTATGCAGAACAAAAGGCCGAAAAACAGGTGCAAAATGGCAATTTCCCACCACCCCAGAAGAATCCATACAAGGTTCATGAGCACAGATAAGCAACCAGGCTCATTCGGCCCGTTAACCAATTCACGGCCAAAAGGCCATAAGGCATACGTCCCCAGTTTAAACAGCTGGACGCCGAAAGGAATTCCGATGATGGTAATGCACATCAGAAGGCCCACGACGTAGTAAATCAAGGCTATAATAATACCGCCCAAAAGCAGCCAGAATATGTTACCGAAAGAGTTCATATTACGGTTCCAAATACATTACTTTCTTACCGTGCTTTATGGCATATTCAATTTCGCTGCGCGTGCTGGAGCCGATGTATCCGCCAACGTTTATCACGTAGATAGCATCGGCCATGTCGATCTTGCGCTTATGCATATCGTCCAGCATCTCCTTAGTGCCTTCCGTCCAGACCTCATCGTCCCCGCTATGGCCGAAAAGGCCAACGCTGATAACTATATTGCCTTCCAGGGTAAGCCTCTTCTGCGCCTCAAAGAACTGCTCCTTGAAACGGGTGCTTCCGCAAAGGGTAATGACAGGATATTTGCCAACCATAAGAATAGTATTTTTGCAAAAATACAAAAAAGGAAGGAAAGTGCGCTGGTCTGCTGCAGCCCTTCAGCGCCAGTTCTCCCCGTCATGCCCGACGGTCCCTGAGTGGTCCCTGAGCCTGTCGAAGGGCCTGTCGAAGGGAGACCGGACCTCCCATCGGCCTATGTCTCACTGATCTGTTTATCCGCAAGAGCGACCTTATTCTGCTTTACGCGTAAGGCGTTATAATAGAGGATGATACATAGCCCGGCAGCGACTGCAGCCAGACCGTCAATGACGGGAACCCATTTGACAAGCGCTCCCGTTGTCAACTCGTGGTTCTGGGCATAATAAACAACCCACCAATCGGCAAGGAAGATTGTAACGGCGATGCATAAGTAGATTTTTAACATCCACGGGAATACATGGTCGGCTTTTTTGACAAAAAGGATGGCCGCGGGAATCGTTGCAAGGACAAAAAAAGATCGGCCAGAAGATACCCGTACAGAAAATTGCGATAGTTTTTCATTGATATTGAAGTGTTTCTCACAAAGGTAAAAATATTTTCAGAGAATCAAACATATGGCGTCGCAGGTCAGAGGCATAATGAGGGCGCAGAAAAAGCCCCGCGAGTATTGGACCTGGTCCACCGCATGAATGGACGTGGTCTCATGTATTTTTGGACTTGGTCCAATTTTAACCCTTGGACCTGGTCCATCACTTCGGCAAATCAGGTGCTTGTAAGGCACATGTCGTGGACCAGGTCCAGCACCTATTTTCGGACCACGTCCAAAAACGCCGCAGACCTCGTCCAGAAATGATATGCACTTAAGCCAATATTCAGCACACTCCGGTTTTTCGCAAAAAAGCCCTAAAATGACAGAGGTGTCCCAAAAACAGGGACACCTCATGCACTTCAAGCAAAACATCGGCCCGCTACCATCCACCACCGGGGCCCCAGCCACCACCGCCAGGACCGCCAGGTCCACCTCCGGGGCCACCGCCTCCGCCGGTATAGTTCGACAGTGAAACAGACGTTCCGCCGGAAATTCCGTCAGTGGCCCATACACCGCTGCACTTTGTATCGGCACTTACACTCACGCCCTTGTAACCACCGGAAAGCGAAGGAGCAGTGACGATGAAGGTGGAGATACTTGACGGAGCCTTAAACGCGGCAATGAAGTTGCTGCCGTTATAAAGGGCATTCCACACGCCTGCCGTTCCACTCATGCTGTAAACGCTCTGCGAGGCCGAATAACCGCTTTCCAGGCCGCCGTAGGCCACAACCGTTGCTCCGCTATTGATATAGAGCTTCTTGCCGCCTTCGGTATTCGCGTCGATAGCCACTTCGGGAGCGCCTTTGGTGCAGATTGCCATCACGTAGCCTCCGCTAAGGTTCGTGTTCCCGTTGGAGTCAATGGCGTCGTTTCCGGACGACATGCAGTAGACGAAACCGCCGCTGACGGCAATGTCGCCTTGAGCGTTTATGGCATCATCGCTGGTGGAAGTGACGTAGGTTTCGCCGCCGTCGATGGTAAGGTTCCCCTTAACTTCAAGGCCTTCCCCGTTGGATGCGGAAACGCTTACAGACCCTCCACTGATGACAAGATTTCCTGCATTCCCGGTTACGGTGGCACGTTCTCCGCTGCCGTTTTTAGTCACCCAGCCGATCTTGACGCCCTTCGCCGAGACGTCGTTCACCTCGCGGCCCGTCACAATCACGGAGAGCGTACCTCCGCTGATATAGCTGTCGGCAACTGCGTGGGTGGTTTCGTCGAAGTCGTAGCTGCCAGCGCGGAGGCCTTTGCCGCCGTTGCCGCTGTTCTTGAGAGTGAGTGCTCCCCCGGTCATGGCGAAGTAATTATCGGCCTTGACGCAAGCAGTTCCGGTATATTCGGCATCTTCCTCGTCATAGGCAACGCCGCCGGTTGAAGTAACCGTGTGCGTTCCGCCTTCCACCAGCACATAATCGTCGGTGGAAATGCCCTTTGCCATTGCGGCCGATATGGACACCTTCAGCGAACCGTTCGACAGCCGGACATAGTCCTTGCCCTTGACGCCGTTCCCGGCGCTACTGCCGGCAACAACCTTGATGGTAGGGCTGTCCATCACGCGAATATAGTCGTCGGAAGTGATGCCGGCTTTGCCTTGGGCATTAAGGGCGTTCACAGTAAGCAGACCGCTGCCGCTGAAAACCAGTTGCGCCTCGCTGAAGAAGACGGCCTTGTGGTCTTCGTCGTTTTCCTTTGTGTAAGCGGCCGACGCCCCGTCAGATAGTGTGTTCTCCCCTGCCACAACCACATACGTGCGCTTCTTGTTCTGATTGTTGATGGCCGCACCGTCAGGATTGGTGATGCTCACGCCGTTCAGGACGATTGCCTGCTTCTTGGCGCCATAAAGTTTCAGGCAGCCGTTGGAAGTAGAACCAGTGAGTTCGTAGATGAGCACTTCTTCGCCGGTGTTGTTCACCGTGACCTTATTGCCATTAACCGACACATAGCCATAGCTGTCACCGGTCACAGAAGCGTCGCCGGATTCAGAAAAGTCGATGCTGATCTTTCCATGGAAACCAGCAGTGGAAATGTCGTCGTCGGAAGTAGGATCGCCGGTGGAATCGAACGTAAGCGTGCCGTCATAAGGTTCTACGCTGTAATTATCTTCGTCGTCGGTTTCGTCGATGGGGTTTTCATCGATTGGAGTATCATCCGAAACGACAGGAATGACGTCCTTCTCGCAGGCGGTCAACGCGATGGCTATCGAAGCCAGAATCAATAATACTGCCTTTTTCATAACTTCTTAGGTTTTAAGTACACTGCCTGGTGTGAAAACCAATAACCGTGCCAGAAATAACTCCTATATTTCTTTCAAGTGATGGAGATGTCCCATTTTTCGGGACATCTCTGTCATTTTAGGCCTTTTTTGCACGAGATGTCCCTGATTTTGGGACATCTCCATCACTTAGCCAGCTATTTTACAGGCTCCATGTGCACAACGATGTGTGACTGATGGCCGAAGCGGTCTTTGAAGCGGCGCTCAACTTCGGTGGCTTTTTCGTGGGCTTCAGCCAGGGTTTGGCGTCCGTCCAGGCGGATGTGGACCTCGGCTACTATGCGGTTTCCGACGCGGCGGGTACGAAGGTTATGCGGGTCCTGGACGCCGTCGATACCATTGAATAGCGCCAGCATTTCGGCCTCGGTTTCTTTCGGGAGAGAACTGTCCGTGAGCTCTCCAAAACTGGGCCCCAGCAGGTCCCAGGCTACTTTTACCAGCATCAGGCCCACAACGATAGAGGCAATCGGATCAAGTACCGTCCAGCGGTTTCCCAGAAGGATGGCACCGCCGATGCCGATAGCGGCACCAATAGAGCTGAGTGCGTCGGAACGGTGATGCCAGGCATTGGCCTCAAGTGCTTTCGAATCCAGTTTTCGGCCTTTGATACGCGTATATTGGTACAGCGCTTCTTTGGCGAAAATTGAGATAAGCGCTGCCCAGAGGGCCATTATGCCGGGGCTGGGAAGGTCTTCCCCCTGCATCCAGCGGGCCAGCTTGGAAGCTCCGGAAACCACAATGCCTATAGCAGCTGCAGCCAAAGCCAAACCTATAAACAGCGTAGCCATGGTTTCGAATTTGCCGTGGCCGTAGTCGTGGCCTTCGTCCCGGGGCTGGGCGCTGATACGGACAAAAACCAGCACTACAATATCCGTGACGAAGTCCGACAGCGAGTGCACGGCATCTGAAATCATTGCCGCACTGTGCCCGGCAATTCCCGCCACAGCCTTCAGAACCACCAGCAGCAGATTCACTACGCTGCCGTTCAGAGTCACTTTCGCTATTTGTTCTTCTCTGGTCATCCCAACATTGCTTCACATCCCTCCAGAATATCCTGGAAAGCCTCTTCAAAGTCCCCGGTGTACCATGGGTCGGCCACGTCCCTGCCCACGCCGGTGTAGGACATCATCAGGTGAATCTTTCCCTCCGGGTCTTCCGGAATAATCCGTCTTATCCAGCGCAGGTTTGAAGCATCCATGCAGATTATCCGGTCGAAGCGGTCATAATCGGCCCTGGAGACCTGCCTGGCGCGCTTGCCATTGTCGAACAATACCCCATGCTGAGTGAGGCAACGCTTTGCCGGCGGATAAATCGGATTGCCGATCTCCTCCGTTGACACAGCCGCCGATTCTATATAAAACTGCCCGTCCAGGCCCCTGGCTTTCACCAGCGCCTTAAGGATGAACTCGGCCATCGGACTTCGGCAAATATTTCCGTGGCAGACAAAAAGGACTTTCATAATCTCTTTTTTTCAAAGATAGCCATTTCTTATTTGTAAACCAAACATTTGGAAACCCCATGGCTGAAATAAAACTGCAAGTGATGGAAATGTCCCTGGTTTTGGGACATCTCCATCATTTTCCGGCCCTTTTTGCACTATATGTCCCATTTTTCGGGACATCTCCATCACTTAAGCGGCTACTTCATAAGATACAGCCGTCTTTCCTCTTCCGGTAACTTCTCTATTGCATAGCGGAGCATTGTACGTGGCATGGCCATGTATCTGAACTGAAGATACTCTTCCAGCGCAGCCTTATCCCGTTTTCCGGATTCACGGAGTAGCCAGCCCACGGCCTTGTGGATAAGGTCGTGCGGATGTTGCAGCAGGATATCGGCGATGGCAAAAGTGTCTTCGAGTTGCCCGTGGCGGATGAAAGTCATGGTGCTTACAATGCCTATCCGCTGCTCCCAGATGGTCTTTCCGGACCGTGCTAAATCATAGAGCAGCGAGCGGTCTTTGTCCAACAGCCACTCGCCGAGAAGCGGATAGCACGAAAGGTCCACCAGGTCCCAGTTGTTTATGTATGCGGTGTGTGTTAAATAGAAGTCAACACTCTGTTGCCGGAGATTGCCGTCATGCTTGAAGATTTCCACCAGCGTCAAAAGAGCTGCCAGGCGAACTTCGTGGTACTCGCTGCTTATACATTCTTCCAAATCCTGCCAGGCGGTTTGCTTCCAGCATTCCTTTACCACCCCACGCGTTACCGGAACCTTTATCCCCAGAAACTTATCTCCTTCTCCGTACTGTCCGGGGCCGGTTTTGAAAAAGCGGGCCAACCCTGCCACTTGGGAAGGATTGGCCTGTTCAAGCATCTTTGTATAGAGAATATTCATTTACATCATCTTCAATGCACGCGCCAACTGGTCCGGGCAACTGGTGCCCCGGGCCTTGCAGTTGATGCCCTCCAGACGGGCTATTACATCGGCCTTTTTCATTCCCTGGACCAACGCCGACAGGCCCTGAGTGTTTCCGTGGCATCCGCCGGTGTACTTCACGCTTTTGACGATATCCCCGTCCATCTCAATGTCTATCTGTTTGGAGCAGACGGCATCGCAGGTCAGGAAGGACGCCTTCTGGATGCCGTCTTCCTCCTTTTGGGATAGTAATGTTACTTCATGCATATCTATACCTTGTGATTGATAGTGTGCAAGTTGCCTTTCCGCACTATCACTGATTCATTTTCATACGGCTTATCCTCCGAAACTCGTTTGGTCCGGAAGGTCTGATACTTTATTTTCAAATAGTCTCTCATTCTGGGATCTTCGAACATGGCAGCCGCCGATCCAAAATAAAAGTGTTCACGGGTGTCCTTGACTTCCACGTGAATGATTGTTCTGTCGTGTTTTAACATGGTATTTCTGAACAAATGTACGAATTTTCAACAAAAAAGCAAAAAAAGTTGCAGGATATTCGACCAATTATTATATTTGTTGAGCCGGAGCAAAAGTGCCGGGAGATAGATATGAGAAAGATTTTTTTGCTCACGACAGAGCACCTGGAAAACAGTCTGTGGTTCCGGGACATAGAAGACTTCAAGGTGGCTATGAATTACGTGGCCTTAGAAGCTCTTAAGCATCCTAAAGGGTTCATCCTTACTTTTTCCCTCATGTCCAACCATGTCCATTTTGTCCTGAAGGGATCGCGGGAGGAGTCAGTTGATTTTGTGAATCGTTTTAAACGGCGCTATTCTATTTATTACAGTCGCAAATATGGCGTGAAGGAGTTCCTTCGCGGGAACGGCCTGGATGTCAGAGAGATTCCGTACGAAGATGAATCAGTGGAGCGGGCGATTGCATACACACTTATGAATTGTGTGGCAGCAGGAATATGTACTCATCCAAGTCAGTATCCATGGGCGACGGGCGGACTTTTCTTCTGTCCCGGACAGGGAACGTGCATTCGTGTTAAAGATCTTTCCGAACGAGAGCTTAAGCGATTGATGCACAGTGAGTGCAAAGGCCTGCCGAAAGATTGGTCTTTAAGCCCGGACGGATACATCATCCCATCTGCATATGTGGACGTGAAGGCTGTGGAAGCAATCTTCCGAACACCGCAGAGGATGAACTATTTCCTTAACAGTTCTTCCAAGGCCCGGAAACGTCTTGCCATAGAAGAAAACTTACCAGCATTCAAGGACCAGACTATCCTTGCTGCGTTGCCGGACCTGTGCATCAGCCTCTTTCAGAAGAAATCCTTCCAACAATTAACGCCGAATGAGCAGGCAGAATTCGCCCACCAGATACGCTTCCGCTTCAGCGCCGATGCCACTCAAATCGCGCGTGTGTGCGGAATGTCCTATGCCGATGCGGCCCGCCTGCTGGATTCCTATGTGTAAGTGATGGAGATGTCCCGAAAAATGGGACATCCCGTGCAAAAACGGCCGAAAATGATGGAGATGTCCCGAAATATGGGACATCTCCATCACTTGCTGAAGTATTTCCACAGCGGGGCCGCCATCAGGGCCTGAAGAATCTGGTTCTCTTCCAGCAGTTGCTTGACATACTCCGGTGTTTCCAGATAGACATCAATATCTTCAGTGGCATCAAGGTGCTGAACGGAAACTTTGCTTACGCCAATGGCCAGGAAGCTGTGAGCCAGATTGGTGGATGTTGCCGGGTTGGGAGAGAGCGTCATCCATTCCTGCCACTGCCCGCCTGCGTAGCCTGTCTCTTCCAAAAGCTCTCGCTGAGCTGCCTGTAGCGGTGTCTCGCCTTCCTCAATTACCCCGCACGGCAGTTCAAAGCAGGTATTGCCCAGCCCGTGCCGATACTGCCTTTCCATAACCATCTGTCCGTCGGTTGTGATGGCAATGATGTTCACCCAGTCCGGGTACTCAAGGACGTAATACTCGTTGTTGATACGGCCATCCGGCAATTGTGCGACATCGCGTCTTGCAGTTAGCCAGGGCCGCCGTATTAGATATTCAGAGGACAATACAGTCCATTTCTTCTCTTGTGTTATTGTAGATTTCATGGCCGTGCAAAGATAGCAAAAATTATCGCTGTTCTGTCTTTGATTGCCGGAATGGTTTCATTTACTGTCGACATATTGCCGCCTAAGTGATGGAGATGTCCCTAAAACAGGGACATCTCGTGCAAAAAAGGCCAAAAATGATGGAGATGTCCCGAAAAATGGGACATCTCCGTCACTTAGCAGGGAATGCTCAAAACGCTAATTGCGCTTCTCGCCCAGCACCGCCCATCTTACGAACGGGATGCGCTTAAGGATTTCGTACAGGAGGGGGCTAAGGGTGAATACTGCCAGCGTAAGGATTACATACATTGACCACGGTGGTAGATGGGTGTACATTTTCATCATGTACCCCAGGGAACCTATCACCAGATAGTGAACTATGTAAAGGCCGAAACTGGAACGGGCCATGTAGCCGGCGAAGGCGCCGGTGCGGTTGAAGCGGGCCTGGAACCAGCCCATGAGAGCAAGGCAAGCGAGCCAGCCGTATAGGCAGTTGAGAGGACTCCCGAGATACTCAGGAGTAGTATTGTTCTGACCAAAAGTGGTAACAATCAGTACGGTCCCGGCCACTGCAGCACAAGCAAGCAGCGGTGCCCAGACCTTCTTCAATGCCTCCTGGACGCTTTCGTGCGAGAACACAAAATAACCCATCAGAAACACTATAAAGTAAAACAGCGGCTTGTACAGATTGTACAGTCCGTCCGCAGATTCCGGCCTGGGGTTGCGTATCAGCAACTGCTCGGCCGCCCAGTACACAACACCCAGCAGGATAATCCACACAATCCCAAGCTTCCCGCATGCGTTCCAGAACTTGTCTTTACCGTCCAGTTTGCGAACCAGAAGCAAAAGCAATGAAAACAGCCACAAATCCTGAATAAACCAAAGCGGTCCCGTGCCGCTTACGGCCCAGAGACAATACTTAGCCACTCCCGGCATTTCGCCGAACGTCCCAGCTTGAGCAGCAACAGCAGTGTTGAAATATCCCACCATCCATTGAAACACGAACAGACCAATTGTAGAAGGCACCAGCAACTTCCTTGTACGGGCCTTGAACCAGATCTTGGCATCGTACTTTTCCAGAGCATAGCGCGCCGAGATACCAGCCAGCAGGAATAGCAGAGGCATAAACCACGGATACAGAATGTACATCACAACATCCTGGTACTGGGGGCTTTCAGGATAGGTGCCAAACCCTCCTATACCTCCGAACACACCCTTGTTGTTGTAGAAGTAGATAACATGGTACAGCAGTACCAGCAGTACCGTCACCCAGCGTAAATTATCAATCCAATGTTTTCTCATTACAGACTTCAATAATTACATACAAATTTACACTTCTGCGTGAGTATCGCAAACACAAAAAGGAAAATTTTGACAGTCCGCATTTTTTCGTTAAATTGCACAAAATTATTAAAACCACACATGGAAACATTAGCACTCCAGCATCAGCGTTATAATTTTGCCGAAGCCCGTACATATCTCTGGGCAGGACTTTTCATCATAGGAAACATTGCAGTACCTCAGCTGTGCCATCTGATTCCCAACGGCGGCCTGATGCTGCTGCCCATCTATTTCTTCACCCTTGTGGGAGCTTTCAAATGCGGCTGGAAGGTGGGCCTCCTTACTGCAGTCCTTTCACCGCTCATCAACTGCGCAATTTTCGGCATGCCGCCCGTAGCATCGCTTCCTGCAATTCTTGTCAAATCAGTAACCCTGGCCATAGCCGCCGGATATATCGGCTCGCACATGAAGTTTTCCATCTGGTCTGTCGTCCTTGCTGTCCTGGCATACCAGCTCGTTGGCATGACTTTCGAATTCCTGATGGACTTTAACATCATGCACGCACTGCAGGATGTCCGCATCGGCTGGCCCGGCATTCTTATCCAGATTGTCGGCGGATACTTCCTCATTAAAGCCTTGAACAAATGAATGGAGCGCTGAACTCATTCGACCTTCCGGAAACAATTTACACTGACGATGTTAAGAATATCGTCAGTTTTTGTTTAGAGCGCTATGGCTTAAGAGAATGGCGTGCAGCAGTTCTAACTGCCGAAATACACGGCCACCTTGGCATCTACTCCACCCTGGGAGCTAAAATGGGCATAAGGGCACTGGAAGAACTGGAATCGGCCGGAGCAGACATACATAAGCTGAGAATAGTTTCAAGTGCCGGAACAGTCCCTCCCGTTAGCTGCCTTAACGACGGTCTTCAAGTTAGCACCGGCGCCAGCCTGGGTCACGGACAAATCAGCATAACACCAGAACCAGTGCCCCACGCCGAAGCTCTTTTCACCTGCGACGGAATAAGCTTCAGACTCCGCCTTAAAGAGCAATACGAGCAGAGAATAATCGCCGACATAACCCGCGGCGTAGAATTGTACGGTCACTCCCCCGCCTACTGGCAGTACGTGCGGGACCTCGCCATAGAATACTGGCGGGACTGGGACAGAAACGAAATATTTCAGTCCGCTATAGACACGGGCTCCACACCGCTCGTGAGGTAAAACATCGTAAGGATAACGGTCTCTGTGCCGCGGTTCTCACCGTAGTGCACCGTATCGACCATTTCCACAAGTGGCTCACCGGCCTTAATGACTTTCTCACGACCGTCGACGCTGATGACTGTAAGTTCCCCTTTTTCAACAAGGCCGAAATTGATGACCGGATGATGATGCAGCGGAAGCCTCTCCCCTGCCGGAAACTCATGGCGTACGCAGACGATCTCCGGCTTTCCGGAAGGATAATCGGGAAGGACGGCGCCGTCCCAGCTTGTACGCTCCCTCAGGAGCTCGGTTTTCTTTACGTTTCCCATTTATATACAGTTTCAAATATTACACGAAGCCTCCTGCGATCCCGTATGATTTCCCTCAGCCGGGCCAGCGGCTCTTCGTTCGGGCTGCCGGGAATAAGCAAGTGAAGGTATCCCCCTTCGGCATATTTTTCCTGAAGATGCTCCAAAGTGCGCTGCCAGTGGCCCTCCATGTCCAATGATGGATAATGCGACAGGCCGAACTGCACAGTCCGGCGGATAATTGTCTCCGGGTCTATCATCCTGTCCGCCTCTGCCACCAGACAGCCGTAAATGCTGCGGGGCGGTTCCGTGGCCGATGCACGATGGTCCTCTGCCGCCTGGGCTATGATTTCGATCTGCTCCGGAGAAAACCACTCCCTTAGCCGCACGTCCCCACGAATTATCCGGCCGCTTTCCAGATGGTGCGTCTTCCTGTCCACGGCAAGGCCCAGGTCATGGCAGGCAGCAGCAGTATAGAGCATATCCATGTCCACGTCATAGGCCCGCCCCATCTCCAGCGCCCTTTTAATCACCTGGCGGGCATGGTCTTCCTGATGCGCCTTGTCGAAGGCTGCATAACGGGGAATAATCTCGCCCTCAACGTACCGGACCAGCGATTCCGTCATTGTACGAACGAGGCGAAGTAGCCGGCGAAGAACACGTTGGTGACCAGATATGCCACGATGGTGGAAACAAACACGCTGATAAGACCCGGCATCATGAAGCTGTGGTTAAGCAGGTACTTGCCTATCTTGGTTGTTCCGCTTCGGTCGAAGTTTACGGTGGCTATATCGGAAGGATAGTTGGGGATGAAGAAGTATCCGTAAACGCTGGGGAGGACGCCCAGAAGCACAGGCCCCGCTATCCCAAGCTCGTATGCCAGCGGCAGCATTGCAACCACCACAGCACCCTGGCTGTTGATAAGGACGCTCACGAGGAAAAACACCAGCGCTATGCTCCAGGGGTATGCTGTTACAAGGTCGGTCAGCATCAGTTTCATCTGGTCCATGTAATTGCCGAAATAAGTATCGGCCAGCCATGCGATGCCATAGATGGCCACCACAGCCACCATTCCGGACTGCCAAACCGCGCCAGCGACAGCCTTCTTGGGAGCAGCCTTGCAGAACATGATGTTGCATGCGGCCGCGGTGAGCATGATAATCTGGATGCAGATGTTCATCTTGGGAAGGTTGATGAGCTTGGCCACAGGCACGTCGTCCACTTTTATCATCTGGCAGAATGCGAAGCCCACAATCACAAGCAGGGCACCCAGAAACACGAAAACGGAAGCCTTTGCATCCTTGGAAATCTCTTTGTCAAGCGTGGTTGCGGTGCTGCCGTACATGTATTTGAACATTTCAGGATCGCTCTTCCTTCTCAGGAATTCAGGATCCTTGTCCAGGTCCTTACCCCGCTTGTATGAAGCGGCAGCAGCGCACATCAGGCCGATGACGCACGCCGGAATGGTTACCATAAGCACCTGTGGAATGCTGACCATATAGCCATTGGCATTGGAAATTGTGCAGAATGCCACCACCGCAGCAGCGATAGGGCTGCAGGTAATACCCACCTGAGAAGCCACCGAAGCCACGCCGCAAGGGCGCTCCGGACGGATATTCTTCTTGAGGGCGATGTCGCAGATAATTGGCATGATGGTATAGACAACATGACCCGTACCAACCAGGACCGTAAGGAAAAACGTCACCAGCGGGCCCAGGAAAGTGATATGATCCGGGTGCTTTCTTAGCATCCTTTCAGCAATCTGGATCATCCAGTCCATACCTCCGGACGCCTGCAGAGTACCGGCGCAGGTGACGGCTGCAATGATTATATAAATCACGTCCGTGGGAGGCGTGCCAGGCTTAAGTCCGAAGCCGAAAACCAGTATGGCAAGGCCGATTCCGCTTATTGCGCCAAGTGCCAGGGAGCCGTAACGCGAGCCCACATAAAGCGCTGCAAGAACTATGAGCAGCTGCACAATCATTGTAAAAGTCATAGTGCGATAGTTATGTTTTAGCAAAAGTACAAAAAATAGCCATAATCCACAAAGCAAATTCTTGACATTTTCCGGAAATAATAATATATTTGTAACCCGTATTCACTTATTTTATTATGAAATACGGTTTTGACAACGAGAAATATCTCAAGATCCAATCAGAGCACATCAAGGAACGCATCGCCCAGTTCGGCGACAAACTGTACATGGAGTTCGGCGGCAAGCTTTTCGACGACTACCACGCCTCCCGCGTGCTCCCCGGTTTCCAGCCGGACAGTAAGCTCCAGATGCTGATGCAGCTTAAAGACGACCTTGAAATCGTAATCGTAATAAGCGCCGTGGACATTGAGAAAAACAAAATCCGCAACGACCTTGGCATCACCTATGACGAAGACGTCCTACGCCTCAGGGACGAGTTCATGTCCCGCGGCCTTAGCGTAAACAGCGTTGTTATCACCCACTACAACGGCCAGTCCAGTGCGGACGCCTACCGCAAACGCCTGGAATCGGACGACATTAAGGTTTACTATCACCACACCATCGAAGGCTATCCCAACAATGTGGCGCTTATAGACTCTGAAGAAGGCTTCGGCAAGAACGACTATGTCGAAACCACAAAGTCTCTGGTAGTTATCACAGCCCCCGGCCCCGGCAGCGGCAAAATGGCCGTATGCCTCAGCCAGCTTTACCAGGAGAACAAGCGCGGCATTAAGGCCGGATACGCCAAGTTCGAAACCTTCCCCGTCTGGAGCCTCTCCCTCACTCACCCCGTTAACATAGCATACGAAGCCGCCACGGCCGACCTTGAGGACGTAAACATGATCGACCCGTTCCATCTGGACGCATACGGGGAAACCGCCGTCAATTATAATAGGGACATCGAGATCTTCCCCGTCATGAACGCCCTTTTCGAAGACATTTACGGCGAGGCCCCCTACAAGTCCCCCACAGACATGGGCGTTAACATGATAGGCTCCTGCATAAGCGACGACGAAGTTTGCAGGAAGGCATCCCTCCAGGAAATCATCCGCCGCTATTACACTTCACTCTGCAAATTCGCCGAAGGAAAGTGCACGGAAAGCGAGGTGAACAAGATTTCCCTGCTGATGAAGCGCGCAAAGATTTCCACCGCCGACAGGCGCACCACCCTTGCCGCAAAGGAAAGGATGGACGCATCGGGCGTTGCTGCCGCCGCCATCGAACTGGAAGACGGAACCATCCTGACCGGCGAGACTTCGCCTCTCCTCGGCCCCTGTTCGGCCCTGCTGCTCAATGCCCTAAAACACTTCGCGGGCATAGCGCACAACGTCAAGCTCATCCCCCAGACCATGATCGCCCCTATCCAGAAGACAAAGGTCACATACCTGCACGGGCACAATCCCCGGCTTCATACGGACGAAGTGCTGGTGGCCATTTCCATGATGAGCCTTATCGACGAAAACTGCCTTAACGCCCTGGATCAGCTTCCCAAGCTTGCCGGAGCCCAGGTCCATTCCACCGTGATGCTCAGCGAAGTGGACAGGAAGACTTTCAACAAGCTGGGTATCGACCTGACATGCGACCCCGTGAAGAAAATCAAAAAACGCAAATAGCCAATGAAAAAGACCTTACTCAGCATGGCGGCCCTGCTCGCAGGCCTTGCACTTTTCGCTCAGAATAAAGGCGGTATTTCGGCCGAAATGCTTGCCGAAATAAGTTCTGGAGCCAACGCTACCCCTGCCGACATTGCCATCAGGAACGCCCTGAATGCAGCTCCCATGGCAACACTTGCCGCCACTACGGAAAGCTTTGCCACGCCCGACACCCACTTCAGCGACGAAGTCAAAACCAAAGGCCGCACGGACCAGAAATCCTCCGGACGGTGCTGGCTTTTCACCGGGCTTAACGTCCTCAGGGCCAAGATGATACAGGAGTATGACCTGGGCGCCTTCACCTTCTCCCAGAACTATCTCTTCTTCTACGACCAGCTGGAGAAAGCCAACCTCTTCCTCCAGGCCATCATCGACACCCGCAACCTTCCCCTGGACGACAGGAAGGTTGACTGGCTCTTTGAACATCCCATCGGGGACGGCGGCCAGTTCACCGGAATATCCAACCTGGTGATGAAGTACGGTCTGGTGCCTTCGGATGCGATGCCTGAGACTTTTTCGGCCAACAATACTTCGGCCATGAGATCTCAGCTTAATACATACCTTCGCGAATGCGGCCTCAGGCTTCGCGAAGCCAAACCCAAGGAGCTCCAGGGCATGAAGAAGGAGATGCTTGGCAAGGTGTACCGCGTGCTGACTCTCTGCCTCGGAACGCCGCCGACGGAATTCACCTGGGCCAGGTACGACTCAAAGGGCAACTTCGTAAGCGAGAACACCTACACTCCCCTTTCCTTCTATCAGGAATTCGTGGGCAAGGACCTGGAAAACAATTACATAATGGTCATGAACAATCCCACTCTCCCCTACGGGAAGGTATATGAGATTGAATATGACAGGCATGTCTACGACGGCCAGAACTGGGTGTACATCAATCTCCCCATAGACAGGATCAAGGAGATGGCCATTGCTTCCATCAAGGACAACACCGCCATGTACTTCTCCTGCGACGTAGGCAAATTCCTGGACCGCAAGAGGGGCATCGCCGACCTTAAGAATTTCGACTACGAGTCACTCCTTGGCCTTCACCAAGGCATGGACAAGAAGGAGCGCATCCTCACCCACGCCAGCGGTTCCACACATGCGATGACGCTTATCGCCGTGGACATAAAGGACGGCAAGCCCGTGAAATGGATGGTGGAAAACAGCTGGGGCGCCACCAGCGGCTACCACGGCAACATAATCATGACCGACGAATGGTTCGACAATTACATGTTCCGCCTTGTGGTGGAAAAGCAGTACGTCCCCGCCGACATCAAGGCCATGATGGACCAGAAACCCACGCTTCTTCCTGCATGGGATCCGATGTTCGCACCTGAAGAATAAGTTTAATCAACTAATAATCAATGCCTATGAAAGCTTATCGTATTATTGCTGCGGCTGCACTGATGCTCTTTACCGGAAGCCTGTGCAACGCTCAGTTCGGCAATCTCAGAAACCTGGCCGGTAAGGCAAAGCAGGCTGCTGACAAAGCCGCTTCGTCTTCTTCCAATGCTTCATCCACTACGCCTGCCGCCAAGGGTAAAACCTTCTATGTAAGCGTATCCACCGGATCGGCCCGCGCCGACGGCCTGTCCCCCACTACGGCCATGAAGGACCTGCAGAAAGCTATCGACACCGCCGAGGAGAACGATGTAATCCTGGTGGCCGAAGGCAACTACCTTGGCAATATGGACCGCGGCTACGTGGAATCCGGCCGCTTCGGCAACGCCCAGAACGAGCGCGGCAAGTTCATCAGCATCTACGGCGGTTATTCCACCGACTTCAGCGAGCGTGACCTGATCAAGCACGTGACCAAAATCCAGCCCACCGACCAGAAATTCACGGCGCCACTCATGAACATCAATGCCCGCCGTCCGTATGGTTACAACGGTCCCGTGGGAACTGTCGTCATAGACGGCTTCACTTTCGACCTTGGCGAAAACAACCGCTATTGCGTAGCCAACGTAGACCTGGAAATCACCGGCACGCCGAATACCGGCGTTCTAACCGGCCGCTTCCTTGAGCCTGACGCATCGCCCAAGTGCCCCATTGAAGGCTACTCCAGCGGTGACGAATATGCACTTCACATGGACGTGGAAGGCAACGTGCGCGTATCCAACTGCGTGTTCGTGAACTGCCGTGACTACGGTATCTCCGCCATGATGGGTATGGGCCACATGGAAATCTGCAACAATATCTTCGTTGCATGCCGCTATGCCGCCTGCCAGGTGCGTGGTTCAACCCGCGACCAGGACATCGAAAAAGTATCCCTGGAGTTCCACCACAACACCGTACTCTTCACCTGGACCCGCACCAAGGCCTTCGAGGACATGGGCCAGGGCTTCCGTTTCATGAACGGCATCCGCACCATCGACGTACATAACAACATCTTCGGCTGCAACAGCAACTGCGCCGTAGAACGTGTCTATTACGAATCCAACAAGGCTATGGAGGCCGCAAAGGTCAGCAACCTTTACGACAACTACTACTTTGCCAACCGCAGGGATCTGGAAATTGCTGCCATGGGCGCGTCCTCCATCTCTGTTCCCGCCGCCCGCATCGAGGAAGCCGAGCAGATCGGCCCCAAGTACGAAGGCAACGTGGAGATGCCCGAAGGCAACTACGCCTTCCTCGAGGCTATCGACAAGTCCTACCTGGAAGGCTACATGAGCCTGAGCATCATGACCTCCCAGAGCTACAATCCCAATTCGGCCGCCAACCAGGTCAACCGCATGTTCGGCCTGAACCAGCAAGGCACCGAGACCGTCCGTCCCAGCATGTACTGCAACAAGTACCCTTGGGAAAAAGCCAAAGACCTCTTCGGCAAAGTCGAAGGCTACGGCGCCCAGATGCCAAAATAACGGCATATCACTGCCACTTCCAGCCGGCCCTCCTGCGATGTGGGGCCGGCTTTTTTCATTCGCCCGTCATGCCCTGGCATCTCCTTCGCCCGCCATGCCCGGCTTGACCGGGCATCTCCCACCGGCCTCGGTCACGTTTTGCACCCTTTTCTTCCCCTTCGTCGTCAGACTTGACGAAGAAGGTCACGTTTCCGGCCGTTTTCGTTTCCGTCGCCGTCAACACAGGACTAGATTGCGAACAGTTTACATGCAGGACTGAACTTTTTTGCAAAAAAGATTTGCATTATCGCAAAAAATCCCTACCTTTGCATTCCCGAACAATGGTGCTGTAGCTCAGATGGTAGAGCAATGGACTGAAAATCCATGTGTCGGCAGTTCGATTCTTCCCAGCACCACTTGTAACCCGCTGATTATCAGCGGGTTTTTTGTTTCCGACACGGTTTCCGACACGGTAGAAGCCCTTCACGCCCCGACACGTAGCTGCACGTAAATCGCCATTTCAGACTATTCTGGTGTCGTTTTTGAGGTGACATCACTACACCTTTGGGTGACCTGAGTGGAGTCTTGGGGTATCGAACTTCAGCGTGTCGGTGACCGTGTCGGTGGGAAGGATGTGGGATGGTTGCGATTGCCCACTGTTTTCCCACAATGGGGGTAAAATCCTGCTTTGATGTGTCTCTGATGTTGTTTTCACGTGGTGTTGCTGGCAATTGAACAATTTGAACACTGCCAGTTATGCCTAAATTCACTCCTAGCGTGCTGATTTCCGACTGCTGGGGCTCCGTCGGGGACCTCACCTTCTATCATGTGGACGGCCGCTGCTACTTCAAGAAGAAGAATCAGTGTGAATTCCCCGGGACTGACGCGCAGAACAGCCAGCTCGATGTTCATCGTCGGGCGCTAGCAGCCTGGAGAACTCTCGAGCATTCCGTTCAACTGACCTGGAACGCCTTTGCAGAGCCTGTTATAAGCCACAAGCCGCCCTTTGACAATACCGCGCATATCTCCGGCCAGAATCTCTTTGTAAGCGCCTATCATGGCTTCTATACGCTGGGAGACGAGCACGTCCCCTACCCGCAGGCCTGGCAGAAGTTTCCGGTGCATTCCCTGGACTTCGAGGACGCCGCCGTTGATGGCTCCGACCTCCGCCTTTGCTTCCACTCTTATTTTCCCGAGACGGAGCCTTCAGGCCGGTACCAGGTACTTTCCCGCATCCAGCTGACGAAGCCCGGCTACGGCCGAAATCAGGGCCATATGCGGAACTTCCTAGCCGACGCGCCCTGTGTCTCCGGCGATGGTCGCGTTTGCATTGTAGTGGACGATTTCCGCCGGCGTTGGGATCTGGATCTTGACGAGTATCAAGTCCACGGCCGGTACGTCCTTCTTGACCGGCAAACCGGATATCGCAACATCCCGCGCGAGTTCTCTTTCTCAATGAAGCTGGTGTAAAATCTGACCAAACGTATGGCGAGGTTCGACCCGGGCTCGAAATTTCTTCGTGCCGGGCTACACCCAGCCATACGTCTTTATATGCTATTATACTTCAAGTAAAACTTTTTATAAAATAGCGTAAATTATTGTTTTGCAATTAGAAAGAATTGCATTATATTTGGAGTACACAAGGGGTTGTGTAGCTAACTTGAACCTAAACTTAAACCTATGCAAGCGCTTCCTTCCATTGCTTTCGGGGGCTTCTCCGGTTCAGCCAAGGGTGTTACGGCTCGCCAAGTTGCGGGCCGTACCATCCTTTCGGTGAAGAGCTGGCCCACCGGTCAAACCACCAACGCTCAGGTGGCCCGCCGGGCCTCGATGTCTAAGATCTCGAAGTCCTGGAAGCTTCTTTCCAATGATCAGATGCGGGAATGGGACCGCCTCGCGGAGCACACCTCCGGGCAGACCGCCTTTGGCCAAAAGGCCGAGATTTCCGGTATGAACCTTTATATCCGCCTCAACGTCAACAGAGCAATGGCAGGAGAAGCCCTCCTCTCCACTGCCCCGTTGTCCAACGTCTCCGTTCCGAACGTCATCTACAACCAGGTGGCCATCACTCCTGAGCTGGTGGTCTTCGGTGGCATCAGGCATGAACCCAGCCCGTACAAGCTTGTTCTGAAGATGTCTGCATCCCAGAGCGCCGGCGTCTCCAACGGCTGGAGCAAGACCGTCATTATCACGCCTGGTATGGAAGACGACTGGGGTGAGGCCGATGTAACCACTCTCTACCTCAAGACCATCGGCGTGCAGCCGGTTCCGGGCCAGAAGGTCTTCATTGAGGCTTACTGGCTGGATACCTCCACTGGCTTCGCAGGCCAGCCTATTCAGGAATACGCCATTGTTACCGGCGAATCTCCTTACCAGCGCCGAGTCAAAGCCACGATGGACAATCTCGATCCTACGGAGGAAAGCCACGTGGCAACGCTTGATGTGGACTTCTCTACCGGTGCTCCGGTGGCGCTGTTTAACGCCCAGTGTCTGGGTCACAGCAACGTGGCCAGCTCAGAAGTCTATCTGGACCAGCAGCTGCCGGCGGATGTAGTCGGTACCGGCATGGCCATCGGGCGTTCCAATGACGATGATGGCCATATTAACGCCCAGTCCTACCTGGTGTATATGTACAACCGCAACGGCAAGTCCCAGATGACTTTCGCCCACCGTGGTGGAACTTACTATACGCATACCGAAGTGTTCGGTGCTGGTATCATCTATTAAGAATAGGAGGCTACAGATATGTTCAACAGCATTTCCAATAACTTCGGCGCTCCTCAAATCCAGTTCAGGGATTACCAGGCTCCCAACTATGTTGTCCTGAACGCCAAGGTCACTTTCGACCCGACTAATCCGGCGTATCAGGCCTGCGAGCAGCTGGAGATAACCGTTCCGGATCTGACGATTGACCGTAGCACTGTCGGCGGCGTTTTCGTCCGTTTTCTCGAGACGCAGCACTATTCCTGGGGCGATTCCATCTATGACGGTGGCACCGTGCTCAAGTCCTGGATTAAGGACAAGAACACGATTGTCGTTGAGAAGCAACCGTGGTTCGACAACAACGGGCCGCTCATCCTCTACTTCGTGACGATGTACGCCCAGCTCAACCAGGGTGCCAATACTATCAAGGGAACCAGGCAGCGCCTGACGATGACCTTCGAAGACAACTACCTCCGTTTCACCAGCGATACCTTTGTCGTGGTGTTCGACCATTGGGTGTTTATGCACCTTCAGTTCTCCGGATGTACTTACGCCTACCGGGATTCACCCTGGGAGGGAATCATGGAACAGATGCCGGATGATGTCACTGCAGATGTGCCGGTCCCGGGTGGCGGAAACCAGTGGCACCAGGACTGCTTCGGTATGGGTGAATGCCACATTGAGAACAAAACCTTCACGATGGACCGCCGTGTGGCCGGTTTCTGGGATACCGGCCGCGAGCCGTTTGCCTTTGCCTTCCTGGTCCGTGAAAACAACGAATAGTGATTATGGCCCAGAAGAAGAAAATAGAACTTACGCGCCTGCAGGGCATCATCGCGGTGGCCAGCTTCACCAGCGGCGTCCTCATCGCCTCCGTGTGTCTGTTCTTTATTGAGCCTCTGGGAGAGATTGCCAGCTCCGCCGTGAGCATTGTGAGTGAGCTGCTGGTCCTTTGCGGAGCCATCCTGGGCGTCAAAGCCAGCTATGATGTAAAATTTAGGAAGTTCGAAGCCGAACTGAGTCAAGTAATAGAAAACGAAAAAAAGCCTACGACCTAAACCAACCTATGAAACGCTTCCTGCCACTGCTTCTGCTTCTTGGCGCCTTCGCCTGCAGTACTGTCCGCCAGCTTCCGTCGACGGACAGTACCAAGGTGGAGGTCAGGACGGAAACAGTCACGGTTCACGACACCGCCTACGTGGAGCTTCCGGTCATCATTGAGAAAGTGGCCACCCTGGATACCACCTCCACCCTGGAGAACAAGTTCGCCAGATCCGAGGCATCCGTCAGTGCCGGCATCCTCTCCCACACTCTCGAGACCAAGCCGGTCCAGCTGCCCGTCCAGGTGGAAACCAAGATTGTCTACAAAGACAGCCTTGTTTACCGGGACCGAGTGCAGACCCAGACGGTGGAAGTCGAAAAGAAACTGACCGCCTGGCAGCAGGCAAAGATGAAGCTGGGCTCCGTAGCCCTACTTCTCATAGGACTTGCAATCATATACCTTATATACCTTATTGTCAAACGCTTCTAAAACCTAAAACGCTATGAAGTACATTCCTTCCATCGCCTTCGAGGAGATGAGCGGCAGCGCCAAGGGCGTGACCGCTGCAAAGATGAAGAACCGGAAGTACATCCGTAACCGTGGTTACGGTGGAAGCATCCGGACTTCTGACCAGGCCAAGGTGAAGAGCGTCTTCAAGATGCTCACCACCAAGTGGAAAACCCTCACCAACGAGCAGATTCTCGCGTGGAACAAACTCGCTCTCAGCCAGGCCGGCCGTTCCGTCCTGGGCACCTCCGCCAAGATTTCTGGCGCGAACCTCTTCACCCGCCTGAACTACTGGGTCGTGACCCTCGGCGGCCAGGTCATGGTGACTCCTCCGGAGCTCAACTCCGTAGAGGCCCCCTCCACCGCCACCATCGTGTGCCAGGGTGAAACCTTCACCTTCAAGCTGGATCAGGCTCCTGCCGACAACGGCGGTATCTTCCTGGTCATCGAAGCTTCCGAAGGCCAGTCCAACGGTGTCAGCCGCGCCCACAGCAAGGCTGCAGCCATCAAGCTCGTAGAAGAGCCCACTGCCGCTGCCGTCGACATTCGTGCCGACTACGTGGCCAAGAACGGTGCCCCCAGCGCAGCTGCGCCGAAGATCTTCTTCCGCTACTACCTGGTGGACTCCAGCACCGGCGTCAAGTCCCAGACCATGCTTGCCGAGTGCAAGTGGGCCCCTGCTGCCAACGAAGATCCCGGCGAGGGCGACTAGTCTTCCCGGTCCACGTGGCCAAACCTAAACCTCTCTGCCCTGGCGCCCTCGGTGCTGGGGCTTTTTTATATGCAGGAAAAGCAGTAAATTTGCTTCGCTAAATCGTAATTCAATGGTCTCAGACTTTATCAAGAATATACTTGTCGTTGGTGCTGGCAGTTTCGTAGGTGGAGCGGCAAGATACCTGGTATCGCTGGCTATGAAGGTCGTCAGCAAGGGATTCCCGTGGGCGACGCTGGCGGTAAACCTTGTGGGCTGCTTTCTCATTGGCCTTCTGTGGGGTCTATTTAGCAAAAACGGCGCTGAGGATAGCAACGGGGCGTTATTCTTGGCCGTAGGTCTCTGTGGCGGTTTTACGACCTTCTCTACGTTCTCAAAGGAGGCGTTGGTAATGCTGCAAAGTGGCAATGTATGGGGATTCGTTGGGTATGTGGCCATCAGTGTGATTGCAGGTATTGCCCTCGTTGCATTGGGGTATTTCCTGGTACGTTAAATTCCAATTTATCGGTATGATTCAGACCCCGGTAATCCTGATGGGATGCCGGGGTTTTGCATACCCTACCCTGGGGGTGTACCGGCAACACAACTCTTGGGCATCCAAATAGCTCAAAGGAAGCTTCCAAGGATATTCTACTGAAAGCGAAGCGGTGCGGCGTAAGCCGCACTCCTTCTGTTGTATATATTTATACCCTTTTCTCCTTTGTCGGGCGGGAGATGCCGGTGGATTTCTTGATGAGGCGGAAGTGTAAGTCTCTTGGTGGGCCTTGGTTGCTGGGAGTCTCTAAGGCGGGCCGGTGATTCGTGTGATGACGTTCTTCTCCTTGATGCGGTTCGGGCGGATGCCCGGCTTAGAGTCTCCCAGTGACCAAGGGCGCGGAACGAGCGAAGCGAGTGGAGCGTGGCCCTGGAGGCGGTCTGGCAGCGTGAGGGGCGGCGGGCTCTGGAGCGCCGTGGAAGGGAGACGTAAGGCTCCCTGGAACAGCGGAAGAGACCGACGTTGTGGGAAGGCAGACGGCCTCCGGGGCCTGGGCCGGGACGGCCCACCTTGTGAGCGCGGCACCGGTGTTGATGCGGGGTATGACGGTTCCCGCGAACTGGCACTATCCTTCGAATAGAGGCACTAAGCCTACGACGCTGATGCGGGAGCACCGGCGCAGTCTGTGGCTGGCAGCGTGGAAGGGCAGCGAGGCCGAAGGTCTTGATGCCCTGGAACGATGACTGACACTGTCTGCGCCTGCAGCCGGGACGGCTGCTTCCTGGGCGCCCGGAAGGCTTCTGGCGGGATTCTTCCCGGCAGAGGCCTGGAGGAATAGCGGCCAGGTTGAACACGGCGAAGCCGTACCTTGGAGCAACGGCTCTTGACTCTTTGTGGACTGCTTGTCAGGCCACAAGGAGTCACAGACGTGGCGACCCGCCCGAAGGGCATAAGGCGGCATGATACTCGCACTGCTCTGAGGCTGATGCGGGAGATACCGCTTGAATACTGATGCCGTTGATGCGGAGCGGCACCGAGGTAGAGGAATTGGGGAAATTGGGGCCCCGATTCCTCTGCCCGGTGCGGGGCTGGCATAGGGCCGGGACGGTCCCGGCCACTGCGGCCAGGCCCTCTCCTGCCGCCGCCTCACCCGGGAATTCGAAGGTAGGACCTACGCACCGCACTGACGGAGCGTCCTTAACATAATCCGAATTGTGTAATCAGACGCCTTGTAGGCCGTTTTTGCGGGCTTCTGACCCCTTGATACTTCCTCCCTTGATGCGGGGCACTGACGGTGCTGGCGACTGTTACACAATTCCGATGGGATTATGTTAATCTTTGCGGATTCGGGGCACTGACGATGGCGCTGGCACTCCGTCTCCCGGGTGATAATGCTCCCCTTGAGGGGCTGGGGGTGACTGACCAGCAAGAGTCTGTGGCCGGCTTGTCCGGTCACAGTCTCTTGACCGCTTTTCCTTATAAGTGCGGGAGCCTTGCGGCGAGGGCCAATGGAGCGTGGGGCGTCCGCAAGTCTGTGGCAGACTTGCTCTGACACAGTCTTGCAGCGAAGGGTGGCAATGAAGGTTGCTGGTCTGGCTGTTTGGTGCGAAGCCCTGCGGAGAACCAAACTGACAGACGAGCAAGTACCGCTTTTCTTATCGGCCCGGATAAAAGCACGGACGGTGGAATCTGGCAGCATCGGCCTTAGCAATTGACATCGGCCCCAATAATCGGCCTACAAGAAGAAATCCTCTGCTTCCCTGCACTTAGGAAATAGAGGATTCTTAGGATTTGGAGGAAAGGGATACTTAGCGAAGAGGATTGTCGTCCAGATACAGATTAATGGACATTATCAATCTTTGGGCTTCGCCAAGAACGTAGAGCAGATCTTCTTCTGTGGGGACCACGGTCAATGTGCTGGCGTAAAGGCCGTGAACATACTGCGACATATAGTTCAGGAAGGCCCGCGTCTCCTTCGTGCTTATTTCTTCGTAGAGACCAGACCAGCTGTAGAATTCCATTTCGGCAGCCGTGATGTCTTTATAGCGCCAGGAGTCATTCGATTTTTTGGCAGTATTGATATTGTCGCGATAGTCTTTGTACAGCGAAAGTGACTTGATAGAATCCTCATAATGTTGCTTGGCTCTGTTGCAATCGGCCAAAGTGTTGTCATAAATGCTCTGCAGGCGGGGGTCTTCAACCTTTTCGTCGTGCATGCCCAGCATAGTTCTTTTCCGTTGCTTAATACTATCCAAAACGTAGAGATAGTATCTTAGCTGGACGTTCTCACCTTCCGATTTTTCGTAAATCCAAAGGAATGAGTACCAGTTGTCGTATATCATCCTGATGAGAGCACACAATGTGACATAGTCTTTCGGGCCACCCAGTATGGCAAGGAAAGAATCGAACATCTTTGCAATTTTTGCAAAGTGCCTGGTACGCCATATCTCTATCTCGGACAATGAACTTGCATCGGTATTTGCTACAGCAAGAACTTTGTCGGCAAGTTTATCGAACTGAATCTGGAATTCTGTGATCATCTTAGCGGGACAATGTTGTGATTATACGTTGTTAAGCCATTCAAGGATGCGGTAATAGAGGTCTTCTGGGAGGGCCTTGGTGATGGGTTCTTCGGCGGTTGGGCTGATGGCTCCGAGGAGGAGGCCGAGTTCCCATTGCTGGTGGCGGTCAAGGCTGTCGAGGATGGTCCTGTCGGTATTAACGCTCCATTCCGGAATGCCGTTGCGGTGCATATAGGAGCAGAGGTCGAGGACTTTACGAGCTGCGTTGTTGCTATTCTGCTCCTTGTTGGCAATATCCATTATCACCTTCCAGAAGGATAATGGAAGAAAGACGTTTGGCAGGTGTGCTGCTTCCAGGAAGAACGGCGCAATTTCTTCGGCCTGATAGCCGGCTATGCCGCAGCCGATGGCTGTAACAAAGAATTTGAGTTCCTGATGCTGTTTTGCAAAGGAGGTAAAGCGATCTACGGCCGGGCGAAGATTCTCCAGGCCTTCCATTGTAGGGATGGCGTATGATTGCCCTTGCAGGCCTTCTCCTATGCCCCAGACAGCCCCAAATTTCTCCTTGGCGACTCTGGCTGCGCCGCCCATGTGGGCGCCCTGGTAATTGCTGCCGAAAACGAATACTTCACCGCTCTCAAGCACATTGACTTGGGAAGGAGTAATATTTGAAGGAAGCATCCCTGTGTTTCCTCCGCGTCTCCAGTGCAGCTCTTCTTCGGTATAAATGTTCTGTGCCATATCAATCAACCAGCATTATTAGGCCTATGTTGTCCTTGTACATCTCGTCCTTCAGGGAGAAAGAGAAGCCACATTTCGGACACGTGACGGGAGTCTCTTCCTGTCGCTCCTTTGGGATTGGGTTAAGGCCGCACTCGCTCATCAATATCCCTTTCATTACCTCATACTCTTTGCCGCACTTCGGACAGCGGATTGTATAAATATGTGCCATAATGCAGTAAAATTAAAGGGTTGCACCAGCATTGATGGGGACGATGCCTTCCTTGCCGTCTAATGACCACTGGACTTGCCAGGTGCGTCCATCGACTTCATCAAGGAGGATGAAGGTCCACATATTCTGCGTGGCGTAGAGGTTGAATCGGCCAGGGATAGCGTCCTCACCTGTTGCCAGAGGGAGATAATTAATGGGGGCTTCGAGGCGGTTCTTATCTTCCATGCTGTACTGAACCATACGCACAAGTCCCTGGCTGGTATCAAGCTTCAGGAAAATCCACATATTTGTGGTCGGGAAAAGTTTGTATCCCGGAACGAGAACTTCGGTCTGCTTTCCGGCCTTGGTTCCTGTAGAATTGGACTGAGCGCAGGCAGTGAAGCCAATAAACAGGCAAACAAGCGCTACTATTATACGATTCGCTTTCATAGGGTTATGGGGGCGTTTAGTTTAAGAGTTTCTTATCTGATTTGGCTTGTGAGAGGAAGTCGTAGGCGCGGTCTTCCATCCATTCTTCGAAGTGCCAGGACATGGATTCGACGATTTCATTCTCGTCTTTGTCATTGGTGAAGAGGTAGATGAAGAGGCAATGCTGCTCGAGTTCGTCCAGGGCTTGGTATTCTTCGTGCATCAGGGTCTGGATTTCGGCGTAGGCTTCCGGGAAGGAATCCTGCATGATTTCTTCAGATTGGGAGAGATCTACTGAAAGTTGGTCGAAGTACGAGAGGGCGGCCTCTGATTTGTGGCGCTGATTGAGTTTTGCCACAATATTATCGAAGACTTTGTCTTCTGTGCGGCATCCTATCTGTTCGCATTCTTCCATGCTTATCATCTGTGTCATAGTGTTCTGTTCAATGATGGTGTTTTGTTCCTGTGTCTTGAGGCGGCGGAAGAAGGCTTCCTTCAGAGCATCCTCAAACAGGGATTTGTAATAGTCACGGATGTACCGTGTTCCTTCTTTCAAGATGGCTTTGTTCTGGGCTTCGGACATCATTCCGCCATTGACGAAGGTGTAGTACAAGACTACAGAGATGAAGTCACTGTCCTTTTCGCCAACTGTTGCTTCGTCCCCTTCATTCCAATGCCGAATGAAGCAGGTGCCATCCGGAACCTGGAAGGCGTATTTTGCCAACTCGCCGTATTCCTTGTAGTTGCGTTGGATGTCTTCATTCAGTTCAAGCGGGATAGTGGCAATATTTCTTGAGAAATAACGGCAAAGGAGTTCGTTGAAGGACATATCAACGTTTTTCCAGATGCGTTCCCGGTAGCGGCTGAAGAAGTGCCCGGAGAAGTAGCCGATGTAACGAGTTGCTATAGCATCCATGGAGCCGTGTTTGCGATACATCCAGCAGCCCCACTGGATGACGATACGCTGGCGGTCTTCCTCCATGAAAGCCAGGAAATTGACGTCCGGATTGTCGGCTTGGGCAGGCGTTGCCGCACAGAAGCAGATGAGATACCGGTTATGACTCTTCTGGTGGGTGTATTCCGCCCACTTCCAGGCCGGGAATTTGCGTTCCTTCCTAAACTGCTTCGCCATTTTGGGAATCAGGGATTTCGCCTTTATTTGCAACTTTTCACGGTCTGCAAACAAGGCGTCGCAAATCTCAAGATTAGACATTGACGGGACTATCATAACAAATGGCTCAGCGTTACAAAGTTAGCGAATAATCTCCACACCCGCCGAAGCGGGCGTGGAAAAAAACAACAAGGTCAGAACCTGAAACCGAGGTGAATGGCGAACTTGCCGGCAAGGGCGTGACGCATCTCGTGGCCTGCGCTGCCGAGGGTTGTGTCAAAAGCCTCGTAGTCGTAGCCGATGCCGTTGTAGGCAAGCATCAGGTAGATGGACTGCTTGGGGCTGATAGCGAAGTCGCAACCGAAGCCAGGCTCAAAGTAGAAGCCGTTGGCCATCTTGATCTCATTGGAACTGAGACCAATATTGGCACCCAGATCCACGGCGAAGAATGGAGACACCTTCGTGGCCGTGAGATTGGCCTTCAGGCGTCCGAAGACCTTGATGTTGTTGCGCACATCATCGCTGGTGCCGTGATAGGAGTTGCCAGCGCCGCTGTGATACTCGTAGCTGGTGTAATAGAGGCCGTCGAGATACTCGTAACCGGCTCCGGCTCCGATGAAGAAGTAGTCGCTAAGGCGATAACCACCCACGAAATTCACGCCGAAGGTGAAGTTCTGGTACTTGTCGAGACCGATGCCGCCGGTGGCCTCAACAGATTTTTCGAAGCCCTTGGTCTGACCGAAGGCAACGACTGCAGAAAGAATCAGGATGCAAGAAAGAAAGAATCTACGCATAGGAAAAGATATAGGGTGAAACAATATGGTCTTAGCGCTTCTCATTGAAGAGCTCAGGGATGAATGCGAGTCCGCAGAGGATGTAGAGGATGATGGACATAAAGCAATACCGCCAACAGGGTTGTTTTCTGTTGACGGTACAAAGGTAGGTACTGGGTGTGCAGTATATCTGCACAGGCTTATGCCACGATCACATTATGCAGATAACCGACGAATTTGCCGACGCCCTGAGCCTGAGGGCCAAAGACTCCAAGCCAGTCGTAGCCGCTGAAAGGCTCGACATTGATGAGGTCGTTGGAGGTGATGTCACCGTTCTCGCAGACGTAGGAGATGATGGTCTTGAGGTATTCTTCCTGGTCTGGGTTGAGGGCAGTGTCTGTGAGGAAGTCCGCATAACGCTGGGAGGCCTTTTCCCTGTCGATGCCGATGATGGAACGGATGAATGCGGCCACGATGTCACCGCAGAGCATCTTGCAGCCACGGACGTAGGCCTGGTATTCTTCTTTGGTGCCCAGGTCTCGCCAGCAGATGGTCTCCAGTTGGATGATGTCGGCGTGGGTAAGTTGTTCCAGCGAGAAGAGTTTCTTGAGTACAGGAAGGTCACGGTTTGTCTTGAGCCAATCCATCACACGCTGGCGGTAGGATACGGTGAGTTGCGGGCCAACAGCCGTTCCATCGTCTTCTACTATGTCGGTGATGTTAAGCGTGAACTTCTTGCCCTTCTCTGCGAAGATGAACTGAACCAGGTCACGCATTTCGTTACGGATGAACTCCAGGCGGTCCAGGGTGATGTTCTTCATGTTGGCGGGATCTGCCACTTCATTGATAAGCGGAAGTTTGGCAGCCACCTGCGGAATGGAGGCCTTCTCCTGAAGGGACTGTGCAATCTGGCAAACTTTGTTTTTGCTCTTGGTGCCCTTGACCTCCTCATCGACCAGAGAAAGCTGGATGTTGAGGACCAGGATATCAAAGCGCAGCGCAGCGTTGTCGGCGAGGTGGCGGACCAAGATGGGTGCTACTTTCTCCTTGAGGTCTATGGCGTCTATGCTGGAGATGTAGGTCCAGTTTTCCTTCTTTTGGAACTTATCCACGGTTTCACCGGCCTTGCGGACGGAGATGCTCTCGAAGTTGAGTTCCTTGACCTGCCTCCAGAGGATGTCCTTCAATTCGTCGTGGAGGCCCTTTGCAAACGCATCCGCCTGGTAGGTGGCGTGCTGCAGGACAGCGGCCAGATCTACGCGGAGGTCGAAGAGGCGCTCCGTCAGGGACTGGGTAGGAATGGGGTCACTGCCGTTGGGAGTCTGACTGAAATACTCGATATTGCCGCACCAGTCGAAGATGAAGAAGAACTGTTTGTCAATACCTTCCCCAAAGATGTCTTCACATTTGCGGGTGCCACGGCCGACCATCTGCCAGAACTTAATCTTGGACTTGACCTTCTTGAAGAAAACCAGGTTGAGGATTTCCGGCACGTCGATACCGGTGTCCAGCATATCCACGGAAACAGCAATCTGCGGCATCTTGGCAGAGACACTGAAATTGTCGATAAGATTCTGGGAGTATGTAACCTGATTGTCTATGAGGACACAGAAGTCGCTGCCGTATTCCGGATACAGGTGGGCGAAGCGATTGACAATCAGTTGTGCGTGCTCGTGGTTATAGGCAAAGATAATGGTCTTGCCTATCTTCTCCCCTCCATCTACCATCTGGCCGCAGGTCATCAGGTGAGTGAGCACCTTGTCCACGGTGTCGATGTTGAAGATGTAGTTGAATATCTCGCCGGAGGTAATGTCTCGTGCCGGGTTGGACTTTTCGTCCAGGAGCAATTTACCCTTGGCCACCTCATACTTCCAGACATCCTCCATCTGCTTTTTCTCCTCATCGGAAAGGTCCTCGTAGCGGATGCCCTCTTTCATTATCTTGGTGGACTTGGAGAACCAGGTAGGCGGAACCAGATAGTCTTCATCCACGGCCTGCCCCAGTTCATAGGCAAAGTTCGGTTCGCCACCCTCCAAGCCAAAGAGGTCGTAGGTGCTGCGGTCCACATCTTCACGAGGTGTGGCAGTAAGACCGACCATCAAGGCGTCGAAGTAGTCCAGGATGGCCACGTATTTGCCGAATACGCTGCGGTGGGCCTCATCAATGATAACCAGGTCAAAGCGGCCGACAGAGAAGCGCTTGTCCTCCTTGTCAATGTAGTTAATCATCGTCTGGTAGGTAGAGAAGACAATGCGGGCGTTGAGGTCCGGCTCCCTGGACTCGTTGAGGATGGTCCGAGTGAAGTCTGGAAGGTGCTTCTTGAAGTTCTTGTGGGCCTGATTGACCAGTGATGTGCGGTCAGCCAGGAAGAGGATGTTCTTGATCCAGCCATTGCGGGCAAGCACGTCCACAAGCGAAATGGAAACGCGTGTCTTGCCAGTACCGGTGGCCATCACCAGAAGGCCGCGGCGATGCATCTTGTTGAAGTGGTCGCAGATGCTGTGAATGGCCATCTTCTGGTAGTCACGGTTGGTGATATCGTCGTTGACGCGGAAGTCCGTTATATTGCCACGGCTGCGGTGCTTGATGATTAGGCCAAGATCTTCTTCAGTATGGAATGCGTAGAGCGGCCGGGCCGGATAACCAAGTCCGTCGATGATGAAGGTCTGGAATCCGTTGGTATAGTAGATGACTGGACGGACACCGTACTGGGCCTCCAGGCAATCTGCATAGAGTTCTGCCTGGTGCTTGCCGATGGCCGGGTCTTTCATTGTGCGCTTGGCCTCAACGACTGCAAGCGGCTTCCCGTTTGCCCCAAAGAGAACATAGTCCACGTAGCCGACACCCTGTTCATTGGGCATACCGGTAACCTCCACCTCGATGCAGGCCTTGCTGGGCATAACCTGCCCCTTCACGTCCAGGACATCCCAGCCAGCATCCTTGAGCATCAGGTCAATAAAGAGGCGACGGGTTTCTGCCTCGGTGTAGTCATCACTGAACTTGATTTCGTGAACGACGGTAAGATTCTCAGCAGCGACAGCATCGCGGAGTGCAACCGACACCGAAGGTTTGACCTCAGCGGCAGGAGCCACGTGGAAGGGTACGGATTCAGGCAGCAGAGATTCGTCGAATTTTGCGAGGTTCTGCAGGACACCCAGTTTCAGGAGTACGCCGCCGACGAAGTTGTAGAGGTTGAGGACGCAGAAGAATGCTTCCTTGCGGGTGGTCTTACCATTGTGTACGCCCAAGTTGCCCACCTTGCGGATATAGTGCGCCGCCATCATCATCCGGTCATCGGAGATGAACTCGATGAAGGGTGCTCCGGTCATCAGTTCATACAGGCTTGCCCGCTCCGGCAGCTCGATGTTCTTGAGCTGATAGAGTGTCTTGACCAGCCACTCCAGTGCCCGGCGGCAGTTGAGGGCCGCAACATCGTACTTGCTACGGCACTCCGCCTCGGCAGCCTCGCAGTAGATGCTGAGGTCCCGAAGCGGCTCTATTTCTCGCAGGTAGTCAAAATTACGCATAGGCGACTATACTAATAGGTTCATTGAAAACGGGTCTGCCAAGTAAATATGGTTATAACCAGTGGAAAACTGAAGCCCTTGAAAAGCAGCGTATTCCCATCCTTCTTTCATCGGGACATTAATAACAAGCCAATACTCACGAATCTCCAAACTCTTATTATTAGGCAACTCAGCGTATTCTATAAGTTTTTTGTTCTTTTTCTCAATAGTTTTACGAAGAATGTCCAACGGAAGATGTCTTATCGTTGTAAAATGACCAGGAATTCGAGAAACACAGAACTCGGTTGACGGATAATCACTAAAGTATTCAACTATACCACCGTCTTTCGACTTGCTTGAAATCACTCTGTCAAGCTCCTCAAACAACTGTGCCTTTATTTCTTTAATCATTATTCCCTCGTGAACCATGGAATTATTAAACTTGACAGAGTATAGCTTCCGAGGACCATTTTTGTGAAGTTCGCTATACTTTTCAAGTAATTTGTCAATGGCTTTTTCTGTTGCTTCTATCTGAACTTTTGAACTATCCCGCACATCTGTAACCTCAATTCCAATAACAATACCCTGTTTATTACGCATAACGAAGTCCGGGCGCTCATTTTCTTCGCGTTCTATTAACGATAAACCAAACTTCTCTATTAGAGGAGCAATAATGTTGTATTCATTCTCTTTTTTTGTCATAGCCACTCTATTGGCGGAAACAATAATCCATACGACTATTCAAAAGGAGATTAGCTTCCTCTAATGATGATTGGATACGCTTCTTCTGCTCCTCTATGTCGAGATATTGCCGCGCAAAGCTGTTTTGCAACGCCTCAGGAGGATATGGGAAAGGATAAGCCTTCAATTTATCCATCTGTATTCCATCCTGCCCAGCAACACGCCTTGAGAAAGACTCCAAATAATGAAGCAGTTTCTTCTGGCGTAGAAACACCCGAACAAAATCAATATTCCCCTTTTTAGGAATAGCTTTCATTAGAGCGACGTTATATGCTCCAGAGATTCCTTTGAGAATCTGAAAAATTGGAGGGCCATAACGTCCAATCATAATATCATTCTCAGTACAGAAGCGACGAGCGAGTGCCTTAGGTACGTATGTAATATACCTATCTGTCTTATAATCACGTATCTGAATAAGACGAACATTATCATCAGTTGGCTCATACTCAAAGAACTTCTTATCTGGTTGACTGCCGCCTTGAAACTCAATAACGTCATCGACAGAAAGAACAGGAAACCCCTTTTGATTGTTTTCGGCCTCTCCAAACATTTCAAAGAATAATGCGTCTATTAAACTGTCGAGGTCGCGGAGCTGGGCGTTTTTCTTGTCGATGATGCCAGTTAGAAGGTCCAGCTCATCAACGATGCGTTGCTGGTTTTCAAGTGATGGTACGGGTACAACAACGTCATTGAGCTTTTTACTTGAAAGATGCTTAACTGTGACGAATGGAGTTTCGTCCTCTATTTTTTTAAGAGGGATAGGCAAAAAATAGAGGATATATTTTGGCAAGACTATCTCGCTGGAAACAATGACCCGGCAGACTCGTTGATTCAGCAATGCTTCACCTCCTTGCCATTCCGTGATATTAAACTCGCCGTCCATCCCAATGATATAATCACCATTGTGGAGGACGTATTCCTGGGAATAGTCTCCTTTATAGAAGGTCTCTGTTCTGCCGGTCTTAATATCCCTGATACGTACAAGAGGCATGTCATTTGAGTCCGTGGTGAACAATTTGGAATCAAACGCATAGCCATTCTGTACCTTACACAGAGAGCTTAGTTTTTTGTATGCTACTGAACCCTTCATCTTCTACAGAAACTTAGCCTTAAACTCCTTCAATGCCGCAACAATCTCTTCCTCGGTCTTTTCAATGCGCCCAAGAATTACCTCACTCGGCTCATACTCAACCTTCTCGCGCTCAATCTCTTTGTACTTATTGACGGAGAGCACATAACCATTCTCACGGATCTCCTCCACAGGCACGAGGAAACTCTGCTCCTTACGACTGCGAGATTCCTCGCCTGCAAGGTTGGCAAATCGGGCAACCACATCCGGGATGTCGTTCTCAGTAACCTCTGTGCGCTTCTGATCCAGCGAGAAACCGTCCGCCTTCATATCGTAGAACCAAACCTTATCGGTGCCACCGGCATTGGTCTTGGTGAAGACCAGGATAGCGGTAGAAACACCGGAATAGGGCTGGAACACTCCGGAAGGCATCGAGATGACGGCCTGCAGGCGCTGGTGGTCCACCAGCTCCTGACGCAGTGCCTTGTGGGCCTTGCTGTCGCCAAACAGAACGCCATCCGGGACGATACTTGCGCAGCGGCCACCGAGTTTGAGCATCCGGATGAAGAGCGAAACAAAGAGCAGTTCCGTCTTCTTGGTGGGTGTTACCGTGAGGAGCGTCTTGGCAATATCATCGCTGTCCACGCTGCCAGCAAACGGCGGATTGGCCAAGCAGAGGGTGTACTTGTTCTCATCCGTATTGGAGGTGGAGAGGCTATCCTGGTACTTGACGTCCGGGCTGTCCACACCGTGCAGCATCAGGTTCATGGCACCGATACGGAGCATTGTGAAGTCGGTATCGAAGCCGTGGAACATGGTGCCACGGTAATGCTCGGCATTTTGCTTATTGAGGAGTTCGGCCTTGTAATGGTCCTGAATGTATTTGGCGGATTCTACGATGAAGCCGGCGGAACCCATAGCGGGGTCACAAATCTCATCCTTGAGGGTAGGCTTCATCAACTCGACCATCATACGGATGATGTGGCGCGGAGTGCGGAACTGGCCATTGGTACCGGAGGCAGCCATCTTGCCCAGAATGTACTCATATACGTCGCCCATCGTGTCCCTGTTGTTCATGTCCAGGGAATTGATGCCGTCCACCACCTTGACCAGCGTGCGCGGGTTCTGAATCAGGAACACAGCGTCCTTCATGAAGCGACTGTAGGCGGATTCTTTGGCATCGCCCAGATTCTTGATGAAGGGGAAAACGTCGTTCCGAACCGTATTGAACAGCTTGGAGGCCTCGTAATCCTTGAAGATATTCCAGCGGAGCGTGTCGTAGGGCACATCGCGGTCGGTTTCGGGATTGTGCCAGAACTCGCCGGGGCGGAAGGTGGGATTGTCCAGCTGGCCGCCGAAGAGACCAGCGGTTGCCTCGCGCTTGAGCTGGGCATCGTCTAGCATCTTCATGAAGAACAGATAGGTCATCTGCTCCAGGATGGTGAGTGAGTTGGTGATACCTCCGGTCCAGAAGGTGTCCCAAATCTGGTCTATGCGGTTTTTGATTTCGCCTGTGATCATATAGAATGAGTAAATTATTGACGTTGTAATTTATGTGCAAAGCGGGGATATTTCGCTATAACAGCAGGGTGCCCCTTTGTGTTTTCAGTATGGGATGTAACGCGAACTAATTCGTTAATCTTAAGGTTTAACTCAAATACTTTTTCCTTGTAGATGAGGCAATTGCAACAATGATAATTACCGAATTCATCTTGCTCGAGTTTCCCCTCAATCACATCCTCGGGAGGAACGGTTGCGACAAGAGCCTTCATCTTAGCAACGCTTTGTGCATCTCTGGGAAGAAGATTGTACCATTTAAGCAAATTCAACAACTCGAAGACAGTGCTTCGAATCAGGAAAGGAGCCTGTCCGCTCTGTACATAATTGAATATCTCTATGCGGTGACTTCCATTGTTGCAGATCTCCACGCAGGAATGCATGCTGCGCTGAATATGAACGGGAACGTAGTCTGATAACTCTTTTTTCCCCAGATACACACTGCAAGCGTTGAGGTTGGCACCGTTATGCTTTACAGCCAACAGGCCATATTCATTCAACTGAACCATCAGCCAGTCAAGAATTGCCCTCATCTTGTTGAAGACATCAGGTTTATCGGTTACAGCATCCTCAACATATGAGAGAATATCGGTCATTTCGATAACAATGTTATCTGGAAGTGAGCCAATTGCATCCAAATACTTGTGGCGGATTTGGACTTCAGGAAGCTTATTTGCCTCCTCCTTGATGTCACGAAGGAGTGCCTCCTCATCAAGATGTTTCTTGTAAAGACGACGTCCATTCAAGGACACTTTGAAACTTTCGTCGGAAAGGACATCAGGTTGACCAGAATACACGAAGAAAGGAATAGGCCTTTTACTCTTCAGAATGAGAAGTTCTTCCTTGATTTTGTGGAAATTATCCACACGGTCAACTTCGTCTTCAGAAGCCCAGAGACACTTAACATCGATAATAACACCATCCCAAAACTCAAGATTTGACTGAATTGCCGAGATGCCTTCCTTCCCGTACTTGAATGGGGTAATAAAAATATTGTCCTGCTCAGCATTTCCAAGCAAGTCTATTTCTTCATACTTGTCATCAATCCAGATGACGTTGTAAATGCCGTTATTCTCCGTCATATCGAGGAAGTTTAATGATGATGCTAACAGGGAAGAGTTGCTCGGGTGCATTGACTACCTCAATACTACCGCCGAAATGCTCAATGGTGTCCTTTACGATGGCCCCGCCATGGCCCTCTCCTTTTGTGGTACCAAATTTTGCCCCGTCTGTGCCGTAACGGCTTGTGTCGAGACCTTCGGACATAGGCTTGCCGTTATTCTTGAATTCAATAACGTAAGAGTCTGTCTCGTGATCGTAACTCAAAGAAATCACAATACGATAGTCCGTAAAGGACACATCAACGAATCCGTGTTTTTTAGCATTGGAAATGATGTTTAAAAACACATGATCTAAATCGGCAGGAGCAATCCTGACAAAAGCATGAACCCCATCTTCTTTCTCGTCATTATCCCTGAGAGAAATAATGTCGGGCTCAAAAGAAACAGAATAATTCTGACCACTTTCGATAGAAGACAGCTTCTCAAATACATCGACTTTAACAGGGACTCCATACTCGCTTTCATCAGCGATATGGTCAAGGTATTGACCCATTTGATCAATACTATTGATGATCGCATCCATGTTGTCGCCAACAGTCTTATTCTGACGGACACTGTAAATCTCTTTATCAATGCCGCTTTTCCTGAGGAATTTATCGAGCCCACGGATACGATTACGGATATCAGCGACATAGGTGTTGATGTCGTGTTTCCTGTTTCGCAGCACAAGAATGAAATCTCGCTTCTGAGCAGCAAGCATCTCCTCAAGGCCATACTCGCGGACTTTGGCCATTTTATACTCGGATTCGGCCGCCTTATAAATGATTTCTTGATCAGAATCATCTACGGGGAAAGGAATCTGCAAGTCCAACATGGCAGCCATGGACATACCTGCGTGCCTACTCGCCTGGTTTAAACTATCACCAATAATAGAGATTTGACGACACAGATAAGGAATATAGACCCAATCAGCAGTGATGGAGAAGGTGGCCACTGTTCCCAGCACCATGACTGGATGCTCTTCAGAAGCATTCACAAACGCACTCCTTAGACGGGTTAGAGAGACAAGCAAAACCGGCTCTGTAATCCGAAAATAAGGGTGGATAGTACTTTCATCACGTGCCAATGAATCGATATCAATATAGCACTTAAACTCATCACCGTTTAAATCGGAGGCTGTAATCATCCTATCTGATGGATCTCTCTTATCACATCTTTCTCCCCAAATTGTACGTGCGATACTTCGCAACTCAACGTGCTTATAGCCTTCTTGTGCCGATGCAGTATTGATGAATAAAGCGGCAGGCTCAATGCGGCAGTCTCGAGATATGAAAAAATCATTGGGAATGAGCCTTACATATTGCTCATTCTCAGAATTAACTGCCTCAATGATAGGATCAACAGTTAAATAGCGGTCACGACCTTTAAGCTTATAGAAGCTCGTAGCGTTAACGAACTTTACCTGACCAGGATGCTGCTTGACCTTGGAGAACTTGAGAACAACTGTATCGACAGCCGTGTCCTGAAACAATTTCCCAGGTAATAACACAACTGTATCAAGCAAGTCTCTCTCCAAGAAAGATTTGCGGAGGGCCAATGCTTGCGGATTTGAAGAGTAAAGGGCCGCGTGCGTAAATACTCCTAAGAGCTGTCCTTTTTCAGACAAGGTCTCAAGTCCATTATTGATGAACAGTTCGTCTGCCGTTTCAAACTGGGAAAGACTGCCTTTTATTGAAAGGCGGAAAGGAGGAGTAGAGATTATAAGGTCATATCTTGATGGCGCCTGTTCATTACTGCCCAACGGATATTTATTCCAGGACGTGATAGGGTCCCCATTTACGAAACTGGAGGACTCTATGTTGTGGGCTCTTAAACGCATCTGGGCAATCACCCATTTTTCCCTATTAATTTCTTGTGCAAAGAAATGATCAGGAGTTCCCAATGAGAAAATGTAAGAACCGGCGCCAGCAAACGGATCATAAACGTTGCCGCCTTTATAAGAAGACAGTCTACATACAAGATCTGTTATCTCTTTAGGCTGGGAATGCTTGGAGTTATTGCTCTCAATTTCTTTTGAGAAAAAATCTTCGAAAAGCTGAGTGTAATTCTCGCCAAACCATTCATCAGGGATTTCGAACAGACCAGAAACAATCAAATAAAGGACGTAAAGAGATCCACTCTGCTCATGCAGAAGAATCTCAACAGCCATAATTGCTTCTTCAACTACAGAAGCATCTGTGGCATCGCCACGTTCTTTAGCGCGATAACTGGCAGTAGTAAGACACTCTTGCCAATAATGACGCATATAGTCAATGTCAGCACCTTCATGAAAAACGTGACGCATCACCTGAAGCATTTCAGCCTCAATCAGGTGAAAACGTCTGATGTGGAGAAAGAATAACATAGCAAGGCTGTTCCCTCTCGTGATTTCACGTAACTGAGAGAACAAATGCATCAGCTTTCTGTAGCCGTCTTCATATGTCATTTTTCCCATGGCGTAAACGAATTAAACTGTGTTTTTCTGTACGACGGTGCAAAGGTAAGCATTGTCTGTGCAATCAATTTGCACAGGGAAATACTTTTCGTAAGAATCCCGGATCACATTCTGAATCCGAGTACGGAAAGACTCCGGAGAAAGCACCTCTACGTCCTTGCCAAATGACAGGATGAGGGCCTCCAGTTCGTTGTTGGGAATGACTGAAATCTCAATGATGCGATTGTCGGCATCCACTATGCGCTGGGACTTGTGGATGGCCTTTGTGGTCACATATGGGAAGCGGTGAGCCGAGAACTGAAGCCGGATGGTTTCCTTTTCTCCCGGGAACACACTTACACCGACTACATCGTCCAGGTAAGACTCGAAGTCGATGTCGGAAGGAATGTAATCCTTGTGAATCTGCTCGACTTCCCAAATGCGGTCCAGCGGGATGTTGTATATGGTGTGCTGCTCTTCGTTGAGGCCGAAGAGAAACCAACGGTTGTTGTACTCTTTGATGTAGTAAGGATGGATGGTCCAGTTGTAGGTGATATCCGTGAAGGTCTTGTACTGGATGTGCAGTACGGACTTGTTGATGATGGCATCAAAGAGGTCTTGGAACCAGTCCAGGCCAATGTAGGCATTGTTCTCGTCGTAGCCCACAACGCTCTTTGAGACGCCGCGGAGGTTGAGTTTGTCTTCTAACTTGACAACCAGCTCAGACATCCAGTCAAAATTGGGCATTCCCTTGAAGCGCTGGAGCATCAGGATGGTTTCCTTGAGCTGCGCCAGGTCATCTTCCCCAAGGCCACGCTTGAAGATGGAGAAATCGGGCTCGGAATAGCGGTAGTAGTAGCCGTTGCCATCGTCAATGGCCTCCACGTCTACCCCTGCCTCGGTTGCGCGTGTGCGGATGTAATTGATGTCGCTGCGGAGGGTGCGGGTTTTTATGCCGGAATGGTCGCTTCCGTAGAGTTCACGCAAGGCTTCATTACAACGCTCCATAAGGTCGTTGAAATAGAATTTTCGCCGGAAATTGCTGAAACAATCATCCAGTACTTTGTAGCGAATCTGTGCGTGTTTGTTACTTGCCAAGGGGTTTTCGTGCTATAATCAAGCAAATTTAGCTTTTTTTCTTGAAAGACCCCGCAAATTTGGTAGAATAGTGTGCAATTTAATTGCATAGGGTGTAAAAATCAAGGTAATTTACTATCCCATCGACATGTAAAGCCACGATGGCCCGCTTCCCTTCATCGGATTCCAGGAACTGCAGCGATTCCTCAGAATCCATGAAACCATTCTCACTCAGACAGCTCGGGCAGAGCGTGTGACGGAGAATGTAGAAGTCTGCTTCCTGGTCTGGATCGCCGTCGGTATAATCCGTGCGGAGACGGTGGCCGGGCAGATGCTTGGCGGCAGCGTTATACAGGCAGGTGGCCAGGGCGTCTGCCTTGGTCTCTCCCCGCGTCGTATAAGCACACCAGCCAGTAACGTTGTACCATCGGTCTCCCTTTCCGGCCGCATTGACATGGATGCTTACAAGAAGGACGTTCTCCTTCCCCAGCTCACGGCAGAAAGCGTTGACACGGCGAACTCTCTCCGGAAGCGGAATATCCTCCTCTTCCGGAACAAGAAGGTGGGCATAGTAGCCACGATAGCGAAGATGCTCCACGACCGCCGATGCAATGAGACGGTTGTAGGCGTACTCACGGAAACGACCATCCGGGGAACGCTTCCCGGCGGTCTCGATTCCATGACCGTTGTCGATGAGAATAGTCATAGCAGGTGCGTTTAGGTTTTGTGCTAAGTTACTAAAAATCCAGCACTTTTAGAATACCTATTGCACCGATACTTGAACTATTTTTGCTTTACCTCAATACTGGAAATGTAGTCTTCTTTTCGAGCCTGCCAGTCATAGAGTGTATTGGAGACACCTATGAGATACCGGATGCGCCCCGAGAGTATCCCGGCGATTTCCTGGGCATCGTAGCCGTTTTCTTCAAGCGCACGCTGAATATCGAAAAGTTCGGAGCGGGCCTCCGTGGGAGAGGTGCCGAACATGCGGACCAGCCGCCCCTTTACGATGTAAAGCGTGCGTTCCGGCTCCGGCTTCTTGGCCACCTCCAGATAAGAGGGTATCTTCTCGGCGAAGATGCGGACGGAGTCACCGTTGATGTTGTCATCGTCCACGAAGTCGATGTTGGTCTCCAGATCATCCATCAGGGCCGTCGTGACGAGCTCGGCATTGGTGTGGCGAAGGGCCATCTCGATGCGGAACATCTGCTTGCGATGAAGCCGGTACGGCGAGATGAAATTCTCTATGATTTCACGGATATTGTCGGCCGTGGAAAGGCGCAGGGTGCGTTTCTCCTTCTGCCAGTGCAGGAAGAGTTCCATCTGGAGGCTCCGTATGCGAAACAATTCCAGCGGTGTTGGGACGGGTGCGCCGGTTATTTTGTTGTGGCAGCCCTGACAGCGTGTTATGTAGTTGATTTCCTTCGGCTCCTCGGCGGCATACTTGTCCTCAACAGGGACTGCCAGAAGAGCGACATTAGGCGTCTTCTGGCTGCAGCAGTGACAGGTGAAACGGTCCCTGCTGATGACGTGGTAGATAAATTCTTTGGTAAGGGGTTGTTGTTGCATGGGAGGGGTGGTTAGAATGTGTTGTCGTCAAAGTCGCCATTCACTGATGAGGACATTGCAGATGGATATGCGTGCAAATCAAGAGATGTGTCCGGTTCATAGAATCGGCATTCCTCCGGCTTGAATTTCATTTCAATGTCCCGTGTATCCCCGGTGCGGTTTTTTGCGAGAATGAGCGTCACCTTATTATGGTCTTCCGGATAGTCGGACAATCCCATATAGTCTTTGGGGTGAACGAAGATGATGCGGTCTGCATCGTATTCCAGGGAACTCGTGTCTTTGAGGTCGTTCAGCTGCGGCTTCTGGGAAGAGGTGCGTTCGTAGGCTTTCCCTGCCCCACGGGACAGGCGGGCAATGGTGATGATGGTCACCTCTTGCTCTCTGGCAATCCGCTTGAGTTCCAGGGAGATGTTGGTCATCTCGGCTTCTTTGTTTCCGGCATAGTCAACTGGCGTGGAGATGGATTGGAAGTCATCGATAAAGATCAGGCGGACGCCTTTTTCGCGGGTATATTTCTGGATTTTTGCGCCAATATCCTCGGTGGTGAGGCGGGTGGAACAGTCAATGTAAATCGGGGCTTTTGACAGTGGTTTCAGAGCGTATTCAAGCTGTTCCCATTGATAATCTTCCAATTCTTTGACCCCACGGATATTCTCGTTGCTCAGCCCTGAGACGAGGATGCTGAGACGGCGGGCTATCTCTCTTTCCGAGGCCTCCAGCGTTATGAACATAGACGGAACCTGGGCATCTACGGCTGCATATTTCAACATATTGAGAGCAAGTGCGGTTTTTCCAGTGCTGGGCTTTCCGGCTATGACTACCAGCTCACCAGGCCACCAGCCATTTGTGGTGTTGTCCAGCTCTTCTATACCCGTGGGTATGCCCAGCGGCAGATTGGCAGTCTGCCATTCCTGAAGGTCAGTCATGGCACCATCGACGGCATCTGCTATCGTATGCACATGGGCATCGGGATCTTTGTAGGATTCGTAGATGTGAGGAGTAATGATGGGTTGCGTTTGTTCTTCCATAATGTCTGATGGTTATTGAGTTATACAAAGGTAGCTAAAGTTTACGGTACTTCCCGTGTTCAAGGCGCTCTACGGGGCCTCCAGGAGCAAGGAACTTGGTGATATAGTTCTCTGCTGTCTTGGCCTTGAGGCCCACTTTTTCGGCGGCGGCAAGATAATCGCATCGTGAAAATGTGGCAGGGAGCGCCTCCAAGAAACGTTGTTTAATTGCATTCTTTTCGCCGCTTATCCGGGGCGTGTCTTCGGGCTTGAAAAGCGTTTCATAGACATAGACTGTGTGGCGGATGAGGACTTCGGAAATGGTGAGGGCGGTGTTGAAATCTTCATCGGAGCAGATGAGGTCGGTGTAGAAGTCCCCGTCTTCCATGATGCGGAGGGCCGTGAGCACCATCGCAATGCGGTAGGTTATGAGCCCAAGGCGGCGGACTGACGGAATGATGTCGTTGCCGAAGACTTCATAGAGACTGGCCTGGCAGGATTCAAAGGTTGAGTTGAACTGCTCCTGCTGAGGTTCCGTGAAATAAAAAGGCAGCGGATTCTGCAGCCCCTCCAATTGCTGGTAGAAGCCGAAGTATTCCTCTCCCAGGGTGTTGAAGTACTGGATGAGGTTGCCTTCGCCGCGCTTTGCAAACACGTTTTTCCAGATGAGCTGGCTGTCCAGGTGATAGAAGATGAATCGGCTGAACAGGCCGTTCTCCGGGGATTTAATGAGGGACCGGACCTGCTCGGGCGTGCCGGAAAGGACTGCGGAGACTTGGGGGTGCTCCAGATCCACGTGTTCATCTCCTCCACGCCGGTGGTAGGAAGCCGGTTCGTGGTGGAAGAATTTGCGGAAGCCGTCGGAGAAATTGCCGTAGTCGCTTGCGAAGGAATTGGCGAGGGTGTCACCTTCGGTTTCGAAGATGAGGCCCTTCTCGTCGTTATCGGCAAGAATTTGATAGACGGCCGTGGCGGAAGTGTTGGCCGGGATAAGGAGCATGGTGAGCGCCGGTTTCTGCGGCTTCTCTACGGTGCCTTTCTTCTTATTGATTTCGTACTGGCGCATTTTCTCTTCATAGTCCATTTTGGCGGCATCGTAGAGGTCCCTCAAGTGATGGTGGATGGGAAGAGCGATATTCCGGCACAGGTTGAGGCGTCCTTTGCCAGCAGAGGCCTGGGCGGTGACAAAAAGGAAGAGATTCGGAAAGACTTCCAGGCCGTCATACTCGCCGTGGATATTGGGCAGGCACGCGGAAACCACCGTGACGGCCCCCAGGATGAGGATGTCGGTCTCGTCGGGCTTGTCGCCTTTTTCGGCCACTTTCTGCAGGTAATACGGCAGATTCCCGGAGATGCGGTCGGAGAATGTGGGAAGGGGTTCCTTTTCCTTTATTTCCTCCGTTTCCTTGATTTCCGCAGCGGAGGAATCGTAGGAATTGGAGGATATGCGGGATTTGATGCGCGGTGGAGTCGTTGTGAGGCTAATTCCGTGGTCTTTAGCGAGTTGGAAGAGTGTTTTGATGGTGATGCCGCTGCCTCCGGCGTGGAGGCAGTGGTTGTACTGTTTGTCGGCCTCAGCGGGATTGTATTCCGGATGGAAGCGGCTGAGGCGGTGGAAGAGGCTTCGGCCACCCTCCCCGAACTGTTCGGAGAGGGCGAAGCCGAGGTCTCGCCAGGAGGCGTAAGTGTCGGTGATGTCGATGCCGGCGTCTTCTATCCGCCGGGTGATGATTTCTACATCGTCGGCACTGTCTTGCCGAGGCTGTATGGGCTGGGGCTCCGGTTGCTTGGACTTGTGGAGCCAGAATTCGGGGTTGAATTGCTTCTTTGCCATGGTTTATTGGAATTGAGGGGCGAGGTATGCACGGCTGTCGTGCGGTAAAAAACAGGCTCGGCTGAGGTCTTTGCAGTTGGCATCGGCGATCAGTTCGTAGGCGTCTTTGAGATAGGCGGCCAGTGCGTTGAAGTAGTCTTCGTGTTTCATCTTGGCGTCGGTCTTTTCGACAACCCATTTGACTCCGTCGCCGGAGGGGCTGGTGAACATGAGGACGGTGTCGAAGTAGTCGTCTTCCAGAAGGGTTTGCCGCGTGGCCTCAACGTCGGCGAGGTGGTCGAAGTCCAGGCAAATCAGGCCTGAGGGCTCGATGATGTCGCTGTTGCTGCGCTTGGAGAAGGTGCCGCAGAAGCAAGCGTAGTCGAAGGATACGGCTTTGAAGGCGCGGGCTTGCTTTTCGTCGGTTATGCGGCGCAGGGCCTCGGTGTTTTGCTTTGCCTGCTCGCTGGTAATGTAGAGCCAGGCTTCTTTCAGGGTGATGTTCTTTTCCGGATAGATGTTCTTGACCGGACGGCGGAAGAAGGAGAACGTTGGCTGGGGTGTGAAGCTATTTGTCGGCATGTTTCTTGGCTTCGTTTTCGTTGAACAACTGCATGGCGAGGTCGGCATCAACGCAAATTTTTCTGCCATTTTGATTGACTGCTGGCTTCAGGAAGGTGTTTTTGTATTCCTGAGCGGTCTTGTGGCTGACGTGGAAGTATTCTTCAATCCCTCGGATGCCGTAGATGAAGCGTCTGGGCTTGAGTAGCGGAGCGGCTTGACCTCTCCCTTGGCCTGTTGATGCCTGGCCGAAGAGGGCGGCTTTGAGCTGTCCGAGTGTGAGGTCACGCACGAAGGTGCTGTCGTTTGGAATCTGTTCCATTTTATGTAAGGTTTTTTGTTTTGGTCCGGGGGCCTGGTGGCAAGCAGACCCCCTCGCCGTTTCACCGTCAGGAACAGTGATGCCACTTCGCTGTTCAAGGATGATGACGCGAAGGTAGTTGAACGGGGTGTAGTAGAATTAAGACGTTACGAGGATGTTACCCGTAACGTCTGGGAAGTGGTTGAATATGTGCTTGTTAAGATGTATTTGGTAACACGCAAAGGTAACATGTTACCTGAAGGCCTTGTCTATTTTGGTGTATCCTTGCGGCAGGCCCTTGGTCTGATTCTGCTCCAGCTGCTTGGCATAGATGGAGGCATTTTTCCTCAATAATTTGTACTGGGCGCTGTAAGTGGCAAAGATTACCTGGTCTTTGAGGTATTCCCATCGGATGTCGGTGTCGCCGGTTGCTATCTTTAGTTTGAGCGCGAAGTAGGCGTATTGGGCGGCGTTGCCCTTGAATACCCAGTGAATCTGGTTGTTGTCGTATTTGACCAGGTCTCCGTTGAGGAGGTTGCAGACTTTCTCGATGGTGGTGTCCCAGTTGGCGGAGGCATCGTTCTTTCGGGTGGCCATCGCCTTGCCCGGCTGGGACTGCGGATCTGGGGCATCTTTCTGGGGACGCTCCAGTTGGTCCAGCTTGGCCGCCGTGATGAAGCCTTTCCCGATGAGGTAATCCCTTACCCATTTTCTATCAAGTCCGGGCAGCGCGTTGAAAATGTCCGCTGTGTCAAGGTCCGGGCGGATAAGGCTGTAGTAGTAGAGTTCGCTGGCGTAGGCGCAGGTCTCGTGGTAGTAAATCTTGATCAGGGACCAGGCAACCGGCTCTGTACCGATGCCGTCTTTGTTGGCCTCCATATATTCTTTGGAATCTGCCCAGAAGCTGGAGAGTTTGCTGAGGGCGGTATCTATGGCTATAGGGAGTTCATAGGATGGCGAGGCCAGGAGGGCGTCGAAGTATTTCCGACGCTCGGCTTTCAGGTAGTTTTCTTTGGCAAAGGAATCGGCCCCGATAAGGTGATTATACACCGGGTCGGCCTCGTTCCAGAGAGCGAGGAGGTTGGTGGTGTAGTCGCTGAGCTGGCGGCTGATATGGTCCAGGACTTTGAGTTCGACCATAGGGGTTGTTTGTTTATTGGAAAGCCGAATATGGTGGAGCGGTGTGCACTCGAACTGTTTTACTCTATCATTTTCTCTCTCACTTTCTCTATCATTTTCTATGTCATTTTCTTTGTCATCAACATAAAGGCCCCCAAGGATTATGATTCCGGAAAAATGGCAAAAGTGACAGAAATCTGGAAAGCTAAAGGTCAAGACTATTGGGATCTTTCAGGAACTGAATGACCGGAATGGTGGTAATACCGCTTTCGTCGCGTTTGAGAAGTACGTTATCAGCGGTTACGATGATTTTCTTGAATGAGTCGCTGATGGAACGGAGCGAACGGCTCTCCTGCTCTTCCTTATCCTCCGTGGGCATCCTCCAGGCTGACTGAATATAATAGCGCTGACTGCCTTTGTTGGCCACGAAATCAACCTCATACTGTCTCCTGACGATGTTTCCGTCTTTGTCTTTCACGCGCACGGGTACTACGCCAACACCGACACTGAAACCACGGACCTTGAGTTCGTTGTAGATGACATTCTCCATCATGTGGGACTCTTCCAACTGACGGAAGGAGAGCACCGTATTGCGGATGCCAAGATCCTGGAAGTAATACTTGAACGGCGAATCAATATAGTCCTTCCCCTTGATATCATACCGTTCGGCCTTTTCAATGATGAAGGCGTCTTCGATGTAGGAGATGTAGGTGGCGACGGTTTTGTCGGTGATTTCTTTCAGGTGCTTTTTGCTCTTGAAGGTATTTGCCAAATTGGTGGGATTTGTGGGACCTCCGATACTGGATGACAGCACCTTAACGAGTTCCTCAAACTCGGCGGGATACTCGATGGTGTGCCGCTCGTATATGTCTTTCAAATAGACAGTCTTGTAAACCTTGTTCAGATAGGCGGCTTTTTTCTGATGGGTCGCCTGCCTGAGAATAAGCGGAAGACCGCCGTAGTACATGTATTCAAGGAAAGCTGTGTTCTCAGGGCCCTCAAAGGCAGTCAGGTACTCTGCGAAGGATAGCGGATACATGTGAATTTCCGTGCTGCGGCCGCGGAACTCGGTGACGATGTCGCTGGAGAGGAACTTGGAGTTGCTGCCGGTGACGTAAACCTCAACGCTGTCTTTCAGCAGCAGCGTGGCCAGAACGTCGGTGAATTCATCTACGCGTTGAATCTCGTCCAGAAGGATGTAATACAGGTCGTCATCGGTCATAGCCGCGTCTATGTGATCCAGAAGCCTGTCAGGGTCAAGGAGAGCGCTGTTACGACGGTTTTCAAGGTCCACAAGAATGATGTGGTCCTGAGGGGTGCCACTATCCAATAGATGCTGTTTGAAAAGGCGCTTGAGAAGGTATGATTTGCCACAGCGACGAAGCCCGCTGATGACTTTTATATTTCCGTCTCCTTGGGCTTCAATTAGCTGCTGGAGGTAGGTAGGACGCAGAATCTCCATCATAATTATTATGTTTTACTCCGAAAAAGTGGCATAAATGTCAGAATTCCGTAATGCAAAGGTATCTATTTTCACTTGATAATGCAAATTATTTCTTCTTCCAGGCTTCTTCCATCTTCTTGATGGCGTCTTTCTTCGCATCCTCGGTGATGTCAATATACGGCTTCATGGACTTGTAGTCGCAGTGGCCGGTGAACTTCATAACAACGTCCGGCGGTATGCCGTTGGAGAGGGCGAAGCAGATGAAGGTCTTGCGGCCGGCGTGGGTGCCAATGAGTTCGTACTTGGGATAGACTTCATCGTAGCGGACGCCGTTGCGGTAGCAGGTGATTGTATAGGGTGTGTTGATGCCGCATAACTCGCAGAGGTCCTTGAGGCAGCGGTTCATCTGCTGGTTGGTCATGTACGGGAGGGCCTTGCCCTGGGGGAAGTCTTCGTCCTTGTATTTGTCCAGGATGGCCAGGGCGTTTTCGTGGAGGAAGATGGGCAGGCGGTCGTGGGTTTTCTGGGTGGTGATGTTGAGGATGCCGTCCTGAATATCGACGCGGCGGACCTCAACAACATCGGAATAACGCAGGCTGGTGAAGGCGCAGAAGCAGAAGAGGTCCCGAGCGCGGGCCATTCCCTCGGCCTCCATTACGGTCTTCTCGTATTTTTTTCCGTCGTATGTCTTGAGTTTGACAACCTTGCCGGTCTTGGGAATCTTGAATTTGTACAGCTTGTCCAGTTCCTCCTGGGTGAGGAAGATGACGGGCTTTTTGACGGTCTTGAAGGTGGGGTCGTAGGTTTCGGCATCGCGGATCTGGGTGTAGCCTTTGCGGATGGCCCAGCGAAGGAACCAGGTAAGGTTCTTGTACTGCTTCTGGACGGAGTTCTCCTCCAGACCGGCTTTGGAGCGAAGATAGATTAGGAATTTCTCCAGGCCGCTGCGGTCATAGAAGTCCAGACCGGCTTTCTTATTGAATTTGATGAGGTGATTCTTGAAGGACTTGACCATCTTGAGGGTCTCCTGACTCCATTCCTTGAGGCGGCTTTCCTCGCGGATGAATTCGTCCATGTATTCGACGGCGGGCTTGACTTTGGGCTTCTTCTCTTCATTCTCGGCCGCATCCATCTTTTGCTCTATGACTTCTTCTGTGTCGCCATTGTGGATGGCGGCTATCTTGGCCTTCTGCCGTTTGGTGGCTTTCTCGAATTCGCGGTTGAGGTCTTCGACTGAGGGGGCGTCGGTGAGGGTGAATTCGTAGGCCTGGAAATGGGACTTGATGGAGGAAATCATGGCGTTGATGACGCGGTAGTCTGCGCCGCTGGATGCGACTACGCCGTGCTTAAGTTCTTCTTTCTCGAAGTCCCACTTGGATTTCTTCTCGTCTTCCTTGTTGTAAGGAACCGAGTAGCCGATGAGCTTCTGGAGGCGGGTGCCACGGATGTTGATGTCGCAGCGAATGGGCGATTCGCCTGCTTTGTTGACCACTGTGGTCTTGAGATAGAACCTTATTTTCATGCGCTTCCTTGGGCTTTTGGGGACTTTCTTTTCATTTGGTCCCAGTTGTCTTTATAGAGAGACTACGTCTCTCTGGAATAGTGTTGTACCTGTGGTCCCAGTTGGAAATCGCTGTTCTGCGGGGTTGTGCTTGCGTTTCCGTGGGTGTGGTCCCACTTCATTGTGCCTGGTCCCAGATTGGTCCCAGATTGGTCCCACTTTTTAAGTACACACAAAGATACGCCAAGAAATTCAAATACACAAATATTTCTGCAAGATGTTGTTATTTCGATAGTTACAAGCAGAAAAAGAAACTGTAAAAAACTGTAAAATATTCGTTTCTATAGTTCCCAGCACCACTTAAAATGCCCCTACAGATACCTGTGGGGGCATTTCTTTACCAAAATGTGCCTACATTGTGCCTACATTTTGGCTCAATGCAAAAACCCGGTTGTTTTTCATTTTTTTAAGCGAAGATTGTAGCGAGCCTAAAGATGAAGAAAGGGATGTCCCTTACTCCCCGGAACTGAAGTCTAAAAGCCTTCACTTTTGCATTGAAGGACTCTGCCGAAGCATTGGTAGCCCGGTTGTCGAAGTAGTTCAGGATGGTGTCATAGTTGTTCATGAACGTCTCCAGAACTGTGTTGAAGCTCTTCATCTGCATCTTTCTCACGCGCTCATACCATCGGGCTAGCCTAGTGAGCAGTTTGGGTCTGGATGCATCCAGCGTATTGTATATCTGTACCAGTTCCAGATACCTGTCATATGCCATCTTGATATCGGGATAGTAACGGAAGAGGACCTCTGCACGGGCTTTCTGAGTATCTGTCCACTTGGACGAATGTATCAGCAAAGCCGCTTGGAACGA